>ERZ773229.205-NODE-205-length-63372-cov-40.291723_pt1 | contig 63372 bp, 71 predicted proteins | sample MGYA00580992_ERZ773229 | MGnify/ENA primary metagenome ERZ773229 (study PRJEB29015, sample SAMEA2737795) | human gut metagenome | biome: human gut; feature: human-associated habitat; material: faeces | place: China | collected 2012 ... | reverse complement strand
TGGCGTATTTGATGGAAGAATAAAGATAATAAAAGATACTTCAATCGGTAGTATGTATTGGGATTATAAAAAATCCGGAGTAGGATCATCAGTATTTAATAATGGTTCTAATGATTGGAGTGATTCCCAACTAATGTATATGTTAAATCCAACAAGTTATAAGTTGAAAGATAGATATAGTTCAGATGGAACATATATATATGATGGAAGTGGTAATATAATCTATCGATTAGGTTGTAAGCCAGCAAGTATAGCTGGTGGTGCGACTTCATATAGTTGTACTGCCAATACTTGGGCACTAAATAGTACCGCCTTATCGCAAATAAGTGAAGTAACTTATTATTTAGGAGGAATAGTTTATAATACAACATCACATTATGGAACTGCAGAAGAGATATATACTTGGGAAAGAGGAAAAAAGGTATATAATGGTAGACCAACAAAATGGACAGGATTAGTCGGATTAATGTATCCATCGGATTATGCCTATACATTTGCAAATGGTGTAGATGATACATGCTATTCGGATACCAATAAATGTAGAAGTAATAGTGGTGGAAATCCAAATAGTTCATGGTTGTATAAATCTAGTACTAATCAATGGACAGTTTCCCCTAGTTCTGGTGCTGCGTATCTTTTGTTCAGTGTCGGCGATACGGGCTATGTCTACAACGGCGACGCAAACACTGACCGTGGGGTTCGCCCCGTCTTGTATCTTCGATCTGGTATCAAATTGCAGGGAAGTGGTGGAAGTGATGATCCATATGAAATTATAGAGTAATAAAAAGAATAGCTTTTGGATATAAAAGTTTTGAATTATTTAGAGGAAGAATATTATACATATTTAATGGTAAGATTAGTGAATCAGTTAAAAGAAAAATGACTTCAAAGTCAAAAAATAGTTAATTAAGTTTTCTACTCCAAAGTCTATTTTTAAAATAATGAACTATGTAAATTTTACTCCACACCAGATTTTATTGAGCCCTAATCTTTTGTCAATGATTTTTTTTGGATCATCAATAGAATCATACATATCTTTATAACTAGTAAACATAGTGTTTCGCCTCCTTTATGACTGAACATTTTATCATATTTTAAAAATATGTCTAATATTAGGGGGTCACTATGTGTTACTACTATGAATAAGCTTTAAGAATATAATTGCATTATAAATGTATTTATAGTATAATACAATATATTGGAGGTAATATGGAAATATTAAAAAGACATAAGGGATTGGCTATTGTTGGTGGATTGGCATTCATTTTGCTTATATTATTAATTATAATATGTAGTAAGATGTTTTTGTCAAAAAATGGTGGTGTATATGGTAATAGGCTTAATAATATAGAAAAGATTAGTGATGGTGAAATAAAGAAAGTTACTAATGCTATTGAGGAGAAAGAGGAAGTATCTAGTGTTAGTATTAGAATACAGGGAAAGATAATTATAATAAATATTAAATATAAGAATAGTACGAATAAGAATAAGGCTTTAGAGATAGCTAATGGTACGCTTGAATTATTTGATAAGGAAGTTTTGGAAGATTATGATTTAGAATATTTACTAATTCAAGAAGAGGATGATAAGGAGGATACCTTAGAATATAAAATTGCTGGGACTAAGCATCATTTGCATGATTATATAAGTTATTCTAAGAATTAGGAGGAATAATGAAAAAGAATAAGACAAATAGAGTTATAATATTATCAAGTATTTTTACTATTATGATTGTTTCTTTGATAATATTTGTATTAAATTATACTAAGGATAGTTCTAGTTTTTCTATAATAGAGAAGAATTGGATTAATAAGAATAAAAATAATGTTATAGATATTAGTACATATAATGATGTTCCTATATATGGGTATAATGGTGAGGGAATTATATTTTCTTTTTTAGAGGATTTTTCTAAAGATTATGGTATTTCTTTTAATAGGGTATCTTATTTTAGTGATAATAATGGTAATTTGAAGGATTCTGCTTTTAGAATATTAAATTATAATGATGAGTTATCTGATAATGATATTTTGATGTATGAGGATGAGTATGTTATTGTTAGTAAGGAAGATAAATTATTGGATGATATAAGGAATATTGATAGTGCTAAATTGGGTGTTTTTAATAATGATATATCTAGTGTTAGTTATTATTTATATGGTGTTAATAATATATCATATGTTCCATATGATAATATTGATGATTTAATTAATTCTATGGTAGATGGTAATGTTGAATATATTGCATTGCCTAATGTTATGTATATGGATGATATTCTTGCTAATGATTTAAATATTGTATATCATATTAGTGAGTTAAAGAAACAATATGTTTTGACTGTTAATAATAATTCTACTTTATTAAGTATTATGAAAAAATATAATAATATATATAAAGATAGAGATTATGATAATGATTATAAAGATAATTTTTTAAAGATGTTTTTTAAATCTAAGAATTTTTCTGAAGAGGAAAGTAGGAACTATAATTCTTCTGTATATAATTATGGGTATGTTGTGAATATGCCATTTGAAAATACGGTTAATAAGGAGTTTGTTGGTACGTTATCTAATTATCTTAATGGGTTTATTGATTTGGTTGATGTTGATATTAAGATAACGGAATATGATTCAATAAATGAGCTTAAGAAGGCTTTATCTAATGGTGAAGTGGATTTGGCATTTGCTAATTATAAGACAGATGGTCTTAGAATTGATACGTTATTAACTTCATCTTTGTTTAAGGAAGAATATGTTGTTTTAAGTAAGAATAGTTATATTGTTAATTCAATAAGGAGTTTGAAGGGAAAGACTGTTAATGTTGTAGAAAATAGTTATTTACATAGTTATTTGTTGAATAATTCTATTGCGGTTAAGTCTTATAAAAATACGGATGATTTATTAAGGAATATAGATAATGATAGTATTGTTATAATGGATTATGATACGTATAATTATTATAAGGATAAGAAATTTGGAAAATATAATATTATATATCAGGGTGTATTAGATGATGAATATAGGTTTGTAGTTCGTGATGTTTCTAAAAATAAGACTTTCTATGAATTATTTAATTATTATGTGGGTATTATTAATTATAAGGATATTAGGTATGATTATAATACTGATTATATACTTAATTCACAGAGTAATTGGAATATATTAATTAGGACATTATTTATAATACTTGGTATTACTATTTTACTAGTAGTGTTGTTGTTTTTGTTACTTAATCGTAAGAATAGAAAAGAGAAGTTGAAAAAAGAAAATAAGATGAAATTTATTGATGTTATGACTTCTCTTAAGAATAGAAATTATTTAAATTATAATATAAAAAAATGGGATGATAATGTAATATATCCACAAGCTATATTAATAATTGATTTAAATAATATTAAGACTATTAATGATAGTCATGGGCATGAAGAGGGGGATATGGTTATTAAGAAGGCTGCTGGTGTACTTCTTAATAGTCAAATGGAAAATACGGATATAATTAGAACCGATGGTAATGAATTTTTAGTATATATGGTAGGATATGATGAGAAGAGTGTTATTGAATATACTAGAAAGTTAAGTAAAGAATTGAAGAAATTACCTTATGAATATGGTGCTTCACTTGGTTATAGTATGATTCTTGATGATGTAAAAACGATAGATGATGCTATTAATGAGGCTACAATATTGATGAGAGAGGCTAAAGATAAAGATAGGTGAGCATATGAAAAATAAACTATCTAATATTATAGGGAAAACTAAAAAAACATTGGAAAAGCCGGAATTGTTATTTTTACCGTCTTCAATTACTTATTATATAATGCTTGCTATTGTTCCAATGTTTACGATTTTAATTTTGGTAGCATCGCAGTTTTCCTTATCAATATCTTCTGTAGTAGATTTTTTGAGGGATATTTTACCAGAACAAGCTGCTTCTGTGATAATTGATGTTATATCTGGTAGAGGATTTGATACTAATGTTGGTATATTTACTTTTTTTGCTTTTCTAGTATCGGCTGATGGAATGTATGCAATAATTGTGGCTTCTAATACTTTGTATAAGGTAAGTAATAATAATATTATTAAAGATAGAGTAAAATCATTTATTTTGTTATTTGTTATAATTACTTTGTTTCTATTTATGATAGTAATACCTGTTTTTGGTGATAATATTTTGTCTTTGTTAAAGGAAGCTAATGTTATGGAGAATATTGTTAATGATGTTATTAAGATATTTAATATATGTAAGTGGCCTATAACATTTATAATAATATATTTTAATATAAAGTTAATATATACGATAGCAGCTATATCAGAAGTTAGAAGTAGTGATACGACATATGGTGCTTTGTTTACAACGGTTATATGGGTAATTGCTACATGGGTATTTAAGTTATATATAACATATTTTGCTAAATATGATATATTGTATGGTAATTTATCTAGTATTATTGTAACTATGTTTTGGTTATATATTTTATCATATATATTTGTCTTTGGAATGACGTTGAATGCTATGAGATATGAAGAGAGATTAAAAGAAAATAATTTTGTGGAAAAAAATGTTTGATAAAATTAAATAAAGGAGTGTGAAAAAAAATGTATGATGTTACATCTATGAGAGATCTTGGTATTGGTGTTAATTCAGTATCTGGATTTCAAACTTGGCAAATAGTTTCTGTTGTTCTTGCTATTGTGGGTGGATTTTTTGTATATTTTACTTTTTTAAGTGCTAATAATGAAGGTAAATATACTGGTTTTCTTGCTTGGTTATATGATTTCTTACATTTTAAGAAAATGTTTCTTGAAACAATTCTTAAAGTAACTTATATAATCTTGGCTCTATATATTACATTGAGTTCATTTGCTTTAATTGGAACTAATTTATTGTTGTTCTTGTTGACATTATTAGGTGGTAATATTTTGTTAAGACTTACATATGAGTTTTTATTAATATTACTTACGATATGCCAAAATACAACAGAGATTAATGCTAAGTTAAAGGGAAAAGAAACTAAAAAGGAAACTAAGACTGAAGAAAAAGAAGAAAAATAGTTAAGTTTTAAGTTGGAGAGATACCTAGTAAAATGGATCTCTTTTTTTTCTTAAAATATAGATTATTTTTTTTAATTATGGTAAAATTATTAAGGTGGTATAATATGAAAAAAGTATTATTGTGTATATTAGATGGAGTAGGAATTAGAAAGGATAAGGTTGGAAATGCTATTAGACTTGCTAATACTCCTAATTTGGATTATTTGTGGAATAATTATCCACATACAATGTTACATGCTAGTGGTAGTAAAGTAGGATTACCTGATGGAGAAATGGGTAATAGTGAAGTAGGTCACTCTAATATTGGATTAGGTAGAGTAATGAAGCAATTTTTAGTGAAAATAAATGAAAGTATTAGAAATGGTGAATTTTTTGGTAATTCTGAATTATTAAGTGCTATTAATTATGCTAAAAAAAATAATTCTAAATTACATTTGATTGGTTTACTTAGTGATGGGGGGATACATTCTAATATTAATCATTTGTTTAGTTTATTGGAATTATGTAAGAATAATAATTTTAATAGGGTATATATTCATATAATTACTGATGGAAGGGATACGGCAATAGATTCTGGTATTAAGTATATAAAATTATTGGAAGATAAGATTAAAGAATTAAGAATTGGTGTAATTGTTGATTTGTGTGGTAGATATTATGCTATGGATAGAGATAATAACTTTGATAGGGTTAAGTTGGCTTATGATATGTTAACTATGTCTAAGGGAGAAATTTATCATGATATAGAAGAAGCTTGGTATGATAATCAAAAAAAGGGTATGACAGATGAGTTTATGATGCCTTCTGTTATAAATCGTGATGGTAAGATAGAGAATAATGATGTTGTGATAGTTTATAATTATAGAAGTGATAGATTGAGAGAATTATTTGCTTCTCTTACTAATAAAGAATTTAAATGTTTTGATAGATATATACCTGATAATATTAAGTTAGTTACGATGTCTCCTGTATCACAAGATGTTATATGTACTAATGCTTTTAAAGAAGAAGAATTTGATAATAGTTTGGGGGTAGTTATAGAAAAAAATAATTTAAGTCAATTAAGAATAGCTGAAACGGAAAAGTATGCACATGTTACTTATTTCTTTGATGGTGGAAAGTATTTAGATTTTAAGAATGAAAAAAAGATATTAATTCCTAGTCCGAAGGTTAAAACTTATGATTTAATGCCAGAAATGTCAGCTTATAAGATAAAAGATACGTTACTTAAAGAATTAAATAATAATTATGATTTAATAGTACTTAATTTTGCTAATGGTGATATGGTTGGACATACTGGAATACTTGATAGTGGAATTAAGGCTTGTGAAGTCTTGGATGAGTGTCTTGGTGATATAATTAAGAATATTGGAGATTATACATTGATTGTGACGGCTGATCATGGTAATTGTGAACTTATGATTAATGATGATGGTAGTGTTAATACTAGTCATACGACAAATTTAGTGCCATTTATAATTATGGATAAGGGATATGAATTAAAAGAAAGTGGTAAATTGGCAGATATAGCTGTTACTATTTTAAATGTAATGGGTATTTTGGTACCGAAAGATATGACGGGTAGTAATTTAATTAAGTAAATTGTTATTTCTTTTGTTTAAATATTGGTGTATAATTATTTTGGAGGTACATTATGGGAAGAGAATTAAGAAGAAAACAAGCTAAAAGAGAAGGTAAGATGTTAAAGAATGAAGAGATTAATGAGGAATATAATGTTAAGAAGATAGTTATTACTTGTGTTATAGTTTTAGTGTCTATTGGATTAGTTTATTTGATTTCAGCTTTATTTATTACTAAGGAATTAGATTGGTTTAGTAAAGAAGGGGTTAAAGAAAATGCTAGTAGTGTAGAAAATTCTATATTAGCTAGTGCTATATTTAAACAAAAAGAAGATGAATATTATGTATATTTTTATGATTTTAATGAAGATAATAATATGTATAAGAATATTGTAAGTTCTAAACTTAGTAGTAAAAAGGTATATAATGTTGATACTTCTTCAGGATTAAATAGTAATTATGTATCAGATGTATCTAATAAAAAGGCAACTGGTTTGGATGATTTGAAGGTAATTAATGATACGGTTATAAAAATAGTGGGTGACACTATTGTGGAATACTATGAGAGAGATGAAATTAATAATATAGGCTATTAATAATTTATTAATAGTTTTTTTCTTTTTGTTAATACTATGAATGGTGAATAATAATGGAAAAGAAAATAATGACAACGATTATATCTATAGTGTTATTAATAGTTTTGGTTTCTGCTAGTACTTATGCTGTCGTGGTTAATGTTAAAGAGAATAATGAGGTGTTAGAAATTGTAAATGAAGTTAATATTATTGATTTAGTAACGGATAATGATGGTGTTTATAATAATACTTATTATAATGTAAGGAATGAACTTGATATTACGGATAGTGAGGCATCTATAATTATTCAATCTGATAGTTTAAATGAGGCTTTACATTTGATTTTGCAGAGTTTAGTAGATTATAAGATAAATAAAAATAATAGTGCTAGATTATCTAATCAAGAGTTATATAATCTTATTTTGGAATATACCGATAAAGATGAGGCTATGCCTAGATATTTAAAGGATAAGATAATAGATAAGTCAAATATATATATTACTGATGTAAATGATTTTTTATATGATATAGAAGTTTCTTATTTAGGAGAATTATGATTTATTTATATATAATTATAATTTTTTTGTTGTTATTATTATTTATAATTAATAATGATTTAATAAAGATGATAAAAATAATATCTATTATATCTATTCTTACTGGTATATTTATACAGATAATATCTAAGATAATAGTTTTTATTATAAATAGTAAAGTTACTTATATAAGTACTATTAAGATAACTAATAGGATTATAAATAGATTTAATTATCCTTCTTTTATATTTTTATTGGTGGGTATTCTTTCTTATATTTTATATTTAATTCTTAATGTTATAAATAAAAAAATACCATTAATTAGTTCTTAAAATGTAATGGCAGCATATACTCTAATGAAAGGGTGATAAATATGAAAAAGATAGTACCATTTAATAATGTTTTGAGTTTTAAAACTAAAGTTAGTGAAATAACATCAATATCTTTGGAACATGAAATACAGAAGTCAGGTGATGCTATATCTGGTAAATTTATAATAGAAGGGGATTATAAGAATTTAATTGGAGATATAGAAACGGAAAAATTTAGTTTTGAATTACCTTTTGATATTGCTTTGGGAGTAAGATATGAAAGAGATAATATGGTTGTAGATATAGATGATTTTAGATATGAATTAATTGATAGTAATAGGCTTAAGGTAAATATTGATTTATATATTGATGGAGATATTATTCCTGAAGAAGAGGAAGTAATTGAAGAAGAGGAAGTAATTGATGAAAAGAGAGAAATGCTAAAAGAAAACGATAAAATAGAAGGAGATAGTAGAATAGATATGGATAATGATTTTTTGGAAGATACAATAGATTTTTCTAAGAATATTATTGAAGAGGTAAATAAGGAGCCTATGGAGACGGAGGCTAGTACTATTGTTAATGAAAATAATAATATAAATATATTTGGGAATATTTCTGATAATGAAACTTATGCTACATATAAGGTTTATACGGTAATGGATACGGATACTATAGATGGGATAATAAGTAAATATAATATAAGTAAGGAATTGTTGGGGGAATATAATAATATAGAAGATATTAAGTCAGGAGATAAGTTGATTATTCCTTCGGATGAGAAATAAAATAACTATTAAAAAATCTGTTAAAATAGTTAATGAAGATGGTAATAATTGTTATGTTATAAAAGATAAGAGAAATAGTTTGGATAATACTTATAATTATCTTTTATCTAGATCTTTTGATTATTTTCCTGATGTGATTGAATCTGGTGATAAATATTATAAATATAAGTATATTGAAGATACTATTGAACCTAGGGAACAAAAAATAACGGATATGGTTAATTTGGTAACGTTATTACATAGTAAAACTACTTTCTATAAGGAAGTAGATATTGATAATTATAAATATATATATGAAAGTATATCTAATCAGATTGAAGACTTGTATGTGTATTATGAAGAATTGATTACAAATATTGAATCTAATATATATATGTCACCATCTAATTATTTAATAGCAAGAAATATAACAATAATATTTTCTATGTTAAATTATGCTAAAGATAATTTGGATAAATGGTATGATAAGATAAAAGATAAGAGAAAATTAAGGGTTGTTAATATTCATAATAATTTATCTTTAGATCATTATTTAAGAAGTGATAAGCCTTATTTAGTGAGTTGGGATAATTCTAGGATAGATATGCCTATTTATGATTTAGTAAATTTATATCATAATCATTATTTAGATTTTGATTTTTCTAGTATATTTAAACAATATTTAAGTAAATATCCCCTTACAGAGGAAGAAACTATTTTATTTCATACATTAATATCTATTCCTAATAAAATAGAATATAGTGTTAATGAATATAAGACTGTTATAAATATAAGAAAATTATTGGATTATATTTATAAAACTAGTAATCTTTTAAAAGAATACAGTGTAGAAAAACAAACAGATAAGTAATAAATATTCTATTAAAATAATAAATACATTAATAAAGCATGGTAAGAACATAGTGATAATTATTTGATAAAATAAAAATATAGATACTAGGATAGTTAGTAAGAATGTAATAAATTTAAGTCCTATAAATAATCTAAAGCAATTTAAGAAATTATTCATCATTTTATCACCTAATATAATTTATGAGAAATGTTAATTTTTGTGCTTGACTTTTATATAAATGTAGTTTATAATCAATAACGAGAAACGGAAAGTAGATGTATTTATCTCACCTGATTGCTATAGCTTTAGGTAAAGAGCCAGAATGATTATAGGATAGTTGTTAAGGTTAATATTAGATGAATACAGTATATTTCTGTATTCATTTTTGTTGGAGGTGTTTTATATAACAAAGGAAAGGGAAAACCCAATTAATGAACAAATTAGAGCAAAGGAAATGATGGTTATTGGACCAAATGGTGAGCAATTAGGAGTGAAGTCTAAACAAGATGCATTGACTTTAGCTAGTTATGCTGGTTTTGATTTAGTTCTTATGTCTGATAGTGCTAATCCACCAGTATGTAAAATTATGGATTATAATAAGTTTCGTTATGAAAAGAAGAAGAAGACTAAAGAACAACAAAAGAAGCAAAGAGAAACAATGATAGATATTAAAGAATATCGTTTGTCTGTAACGATTGATGTTCATGATTTTGATACTAGAGTTAGAAATGCTAGAAAGAGTTTAGAAAAAGGTGATAAAGTAAAAGCTAGTATTAGATTTAAAGGACGTCAAATTACTCATCCTGAATTGGCTCGTGATGTTCTAATAAAATTCTATAATGAACTTTCTGATATTGCAGATATTGAATTACAACCTAAATTAGATGGTAAAACAATGTTTATGCAAATAACACCAAAGAAATAAGGAGGATTTATGACAAAAGTTAAAAAAATTAAGAAAAAAACTCATAAAGGATTAAAAAAAGTCTTAAATATTAGAAAAAGTGGAAGCATAACTGTTTCAAAACAAGGTGTTTTACATAATACTGGTAAGAGAAGTGCTAAAACTAATAGACAAAAAAGAAATGCTAATGAATTAAATAAATCAGATTATAAAAGAATTAAAGATATGATTTAATGTGTAGGAGGAGATATTATGACAAGGATCAAAGGTGGAGTTGTTGCTCGTAAAAGAAGAAAAAAAGTATTAAAAGAAGCTAAAGGTTATTTTGGAAGTAAACATAGATTATATAAGACAGCACATGAACAAGTTATGAATTCTGGAAGCTATGCTTTTCGTGATAGAAGACAAAAGAAGAGAGAATTCAGAAAATTATGGATTGCTAGAATTAATGCTGCTTGTAAAAGTAATGATATAACTTATTCAAGATTTATTAATGGTCTTACTATAGCAGGTGTTTATGTTAATAGAAAAATGTTAAGTGAACTTGCTATTGATAATCCAGAAGCATTCAAAGATTTAGTACAAATAGCTAAAGATGCTTTAGATGGAAAGACTTATGTTCCTGCTAAGAAGGAAGTTAAAGAAGAAAAAGTAGAAAAGGCTGAAAAGACTACTAAAACTACAAAGAAGGATTCTACTTCTAAGGATACAAAAGAAAAAGCTGAACCTAAAGCAAAGAAAACAACTAAAAAAGAAGAAAAATAGTCTATATAGTAGATTATTTTTTTATGTAAATAAAAAAATATGTAAATTAATGTTAAACATTAGTTAAAATGTCACCGATTTATAATATAGATAACAAACAAAGGTGAAATTTGTTTGAAATAGCATTATAATTGATGAAAGATTAAAAGCAAGGGTATTATGAACTCGCTTTGTTCGCCCTTGCTTTTAATCTTTCATCTCTTTCTCTTAAAACTCGTTCTAGTTGTTTTTGATTATCTATTCTCATTTGTTCTCTTTTGGTTGGATCTTGTCTATGACCTTCAATTTGTTTTGTATCGTAAAAGATATTATAATATTTTACTCTAACTGCATTTGTTAATACATTTTCAAAGACTTGTACTTCTGTTCCTTTAATATCATTGATTAATCTATTTTGAATTGTGTTATTCCATTTTTCAACTTTGCCTTTAGCTTGGGGTGTATTAGCAGCAATAATATTAATTCCTAGGTCTTCACACATATGACTAAAGTTAGTTAAATTACTATCTTTAGGACTAATTAATATGGTATGTTTATCTGAATAAAAGTTTTCTGGAATACTATATTTAATAACTAATATTTCAAGCATATGAACGTAGCCTTCCAAACATTCAGTAGGCATTAACCAACCACACAATAATTTACCAGTAGCATCATCAATAGCAATATGTAAAGATGATTTTCTACCATCTTATGAGATATATTATATATTATTAATGGTGACATTTCTATTAATGATATGGTGACATTTTAAAAAAATATTAACAAAAATATGTAAATTAATAGATTATTTTTAAAAACTATGGTAGAATTATTTTAATGGTATTATTCATGTAAGTAATAACAAGGTATATGTTGTTATTTATTTTCTTGTGATTAGAGGTTAATATAAATGTGAATTTTACTATATATAGTGATTTTTAAATTGAAGTATCAATAAACAATATATATACTTTTTATAAAATAGTTGAAAGGGAAAAATATGGTGGTTTCAAAAGTGAAGAAGAATGGTAAAAAAATAGTTTGCTTTTTTGGAATATGTTTATTTTTAGTATTGATATTAATAGCTATATTGTTTTTTCTTAACAAGAAGAAAGAAGAAACGTTGAGATATAACAAAATAGAAGAAATAAAAAGTCATTATGCAAAGATTGTTATATTAAATAAAGACGCTAATATATATAAATTGGAAGGTGATGAATATATTGAATGTGGTAAAATTAGTAAAGATCAAGTTATTAGTTTAGACGAAATGAATTCTATAAATTATACTGATGAGTATTTAAAAACTAATTATTTTGAAAAAGAATACTATATATACTATAAAGATGTTGAAAAATGGAATGAGTTGGTTGAGTATTCTCAGAGATATAAAAATTATATTCCTTATAATGAAAATGTTGTTAGTAAGAATCCTGTAAGCTTTTATAGTGAAAGTGGTGAACTATTATTTCAGTTAAATGAATCTATAGATAAGCCAATAATAGTAAGAGGCGAAAATAAATATGGTATAGAGTATATGAATAAATTACTTTATATTAATATAGATGATGTAGAAAAAACTTATAATCACGAAAATACTACCGAAGAAAATACTAATGGAATAGCTGTTTTAAATTATCATTTTTTCTATGATGAAGAAGTTGAAGGTGATGCTGTTAAATGTAATCAAATAATATGTTTATCTACTGACAATTTAAAGAAACACCTTGATTATATTAAAGATAATAATATCTTTACTCCTACAATGAAAGAGTTGGAGATGTATATTGATGGGTATATTAGATTACCGAAGAGTGTGGTATTAACTATTGATGATGGTTGGAGAATGCAAATAGGAGTAGATTTGTTAGAAGAATATCAATTAAATGCTACCGTCTTTTTAATAACATCATGGTGGAAAGAAATAGATTTCTTAAATAAATATAAGTATGTTGAATACCATTCACATGGAGATAATTTACATAATCAAGGAGTATGTCCAGGTGGACAAGGAGGAGCTATCAAGTGTTTAAAAAAAGAAAAACTATTGAATGATTTATCTGCAAGTCGTGAAAAATTGGATAATACCACAGTATTTTGCTATCCATTTTACGAATACAATAATTATTCCATAGAGGTATTAAAAGAAGCAGGTTTTACTATGGCTTTTGGTGGAAACAATGAAGAAGGTAGATATAAAGTATCACCGGGGATTAATAAATATAAATTACCGAGATATGTTATATATAATAATACTACTGTTAATAATATTGCTTCATATATAGGGTAGGTGGTTAATATGAGAACAGAAAATTCTATTAAAAATATTATTATGAATTTTTTATATAATATTTTGAATTATGGATTACGATTTATATCTAGAATAATTTTTGTAAAAACTTTAGCAGAAGTTTATTTAGGGGTAAATGGACTTTTATCAAATGTTTTAGGAATATTATCTTTAACAGAATTAGGTATTGGCACAGCTATTGGTTATAGTCTCTATGAACCATTAGCAAAAAAAGATAATGATAAAATATCTTTGTTGATGCAATTTTATAAGAAAGCCTATCATATAATAGCAATAATTGTTTTATTACTAGGATTAGTTCTTTTGCCTGTACTACCATATTTAATAAAAGATACTGCTGATATTGAAAATTTAAATATCATATATATAATATTTTTACTTAATATGGTAATTGGATATTTATTTTCATACAAAAGAACACTAATTACTTCTGATCAAAAGAAATATAAAATTGTTCCACATATTATGACATTCGATATCATTACTTCGATATCTCAAATATTTGTATTGTTAATATTTAAAAAATATATAATATATTTATTGATTCAAAGTGTTTGTACTATTTTGGAGAATATAGTAATAAATAAATATATTGATAAACAATATCCGTATTTAAATGATAAAAAAGAAGTTAAACCAATTGATAAATTTGAATTAAAAACAATCAAAGATAAAGTAAAAGCCTTGTTATTACATAAAGTTGGTTCTTATACTTTAAGTTCAACTGATAATTTGATAATTTCTAAATTGATTGGTATTGTTACTGTAGGAATATATTCTAATTATAGTTTAATTATGAATATGATAAGTTCTTTTATTTATCTTTTAATTACTAATGTTACTTCAAGTTTAGGTAACTTGATTGCTTGTGAGCAACCTAAAAAACGTCTTAAAGTATTTAATGAAATGAATTTTACTTGTTTTGTTTTATATGGAATAAGTAGCGTTTGTTTTATTAATTTATTTAATCCATTTATTAAATTAGTTTTTGGAGAAAACTATTTATTATCAATGTCAGTTGTCTACATCATTGTGGTAAATCATTATTTAACAGGTATGAATAATGTTGTTATAAGTGTTCAAACAGCTGGTGGATTATATGAAAAAGATAAATATATTCCTCTAATTCAATCAGCAATTAATCTAGTTATTAGTATTTATCTTGGACAAAGGATTGGCTTATTAGGAATATTTATCGGAACTGCTGTAAGTACGCTATTACCATTAATTGTAAAACCATATATTGTTTACAAAAATATTTTTAAAGAGAAAATAGGTATATATTTAAAAGAATTTATTATTCAGACTATAATTGTTGTAATATCTTCAATTTCATCTGTGTTATTAATAAATTATTTAAATATAGGTAATATCTATTTGGATTTAATAATAAGATTATTAATCAGTATTATTATTCCTGGAATACTAATATTCGTTATATATCAAAACAAGGAATCATATAAGGATGTAATGAATAGAATTAAAAATATTTTTAGTAATATTAAAAAATCTGTAGATAAAAAGGAGTTTTCTCATGAATAAGCAAGCATTTTTGATAATGTATCATAATGATTATTATATCTTAGAAAGATTATTAAAACAAATAGATTCTAAAAATTTTGATATATACCTACATGTAGATAAAAAAGTTAAGAATTTTGATTTTGAATATACTAAAAAAATTTTAAAAAAGAGCAAGATATATTTTGTAAAAAGAATCAATGTTAAATGGAGTGCCTATAGTCAAATTAAATGTGAATTAATATTATTAAATGAAGCTACTAAAAAACATTATTCTTATTATCATTTAATATCTGGTGTTGATTTACTTTTAAAAAGTAGTGATGATATATATCAATTTTTTAAAAAAAACAAAGGTAAAGAATTTGTTGCCTATCAAAATATAGATAGTGTAACAGAAGATCAGAAAGATAGAATTAAATATTATCATATATTTAATGGAAATAGGAGACATAAAAATAAGATAATCAGAGAATTATCTATTAAAATATATTATAAACTATTGAGTATTCAAAAAAAATTAAAAATAAATCGTTTAAAAAATAATCAACTAGAAATAAGAAAAGGTGCTAACTGGTTTAGTATTACTGATGATTTAGCTAATTATCTTCTTACAAAACGTGAAGAGATTGCTAAAACATATAAGTTTACTAATTGTGCTGATGAAATATTTCTTCAAACAATTACATATAATAGTAAATTTAAAAATAAAATATATAATGAATATTCTGATGAACATCAGAATATTAAGAGATACATTGATTGGAATAGAGGGCAACCATATGTATTTTCTATAAATGACTATGAAGAATTAATTAATAGTGAGTGTTTTTTTGCCAGGAAATTTTCTAGTCAAAAAGATAAAGATATTATTGATAAAATATACACGACTTTGAAAGGAAAAAATAATGATTAAGGTGAGTATAATTGTTCCTGTATATAATACAAGTAAATATTTAGATAAATGTATTACTAGTTTAATTAATCAAACATTAAAGGATATAGAGATTATTATTGTTAATGATGGAAGTATTGATGATAGTCAAAAAAAGATAGAATTATGGCAAAAGAAAGATAAGAGAATAAAGTTATATAATAAGGAGAATGGTGGTCAAGCTTCCGCTAGAAACTTAGGATTATCAGTTGCCAAAGGGGAATATATAGCATTTTTAGATAGTGATGATTATGTTGCGGATGAAATGTATTATTTATTATATCAAGAAGCAAAAAATAATGATTTTGATATTGTATTATGTGATTATTATTTAGATTATGGTAATAAGATATTGAAAAGTAATCAATTAAGTACAAAGACATCTATTATGTCTGCAAATGATTATATATTAAGTACTCCTAGTCCAGTAAATAAATTAATTAAAAGGACATTTTTGAAAGAAAATAACTTTTCTTTTCCCGAAGGTTTTATATATGAAGATTTGGCGGCTATGCCTATTTTGGGCATATATAATCCAACTATAAAATATATAAATAAATATTTATATTATTATGTACAAACTCCAGTTTCTACTATGAGAAATGATGAGTATAAAGAAAAATATGAAGATATTTTTAAGGCGATTGAATATCTATATAATAATATGATAGATAAAGACTATAATCAAGAATTAGAATATTTATTAACTTATCATTTTTTATACTTAGGAAGTTTAAACTTTTTTAAATACAAAAAATATGAAAATATTAATAAAATTTCTAAAATAATGCATGAATGTTTTCCTTATTGGTCTAAGAATAAATTTGTGACATCAAAACTTACTAAAAAACAAATATTATATATGAAATTATTTTATTACAAAAAATATTTTTTAATAAATTTTTACAGGAGGTTATTAACAAAAAATGAGCAAAACTAAAAAAATAACAAAATATAGTATTTTTATGTTATTTATTATGTTGCCAATTATTGATTGCTTAAGAAGAACAACAATTAAAAATTTTGAATTATTTGGTTTTTCAATTATTGAATTATTTAATATGGTTATAATTGGCTACACTTTAATACTTACGATAATAAATATTAAGAATAAAAAAGAAGTTTATCCTCTTTTAATATATACTATTATTTTAATAATATATATATGTTTTCATAATATAAACATTTTACATTTTGATACCAGTGTATATTCTCAAGCAAATATTAATGTTATTACTGAGAGTTACTATATCATAAGAGTATATTATATGCCAATATTATTATTATTTATCTTAATAAAGAACATAGATATTTTTAATCTTGATTTTTATTCTAAATTAGTAAAATCATTAATATGTATAATATGTTTATCAATAATCTTATTAAATGTTTTTAAATTGTCATTTGCTACATATGCTGCTACTAATGATGAATTTGTTAAATTCAATATTTTTGATTTTTATAAGTCGGATCAGTCATCAAAATTATTAAGTACTAGAGGCTGGTTTGATTCAGCCAATGAAATTTCTGCTATTTTATTAATGCTGTTTCCTATAAATATTTACTTATTATACAAAGAAAATAAAAAAATAAATATATTCTTATATTTAATTCAATTTTTGGCAATGATAATTCTTGGTACCAGAGTGTCGTCGATTGGTGCTATTCTAATAACAATAGCTGTTATTTTAATTAATTTATTTGCTAAGGTTTTTAGGCATGACAAAATAAATTATAAAATAATTATATGTGGTTTACTATGTATTGGATACTTTTTTGTCTCTCCTGTGGGAGTGTATTTGATGAATTATACTATCCCAAATTATAATATTGAAGATGAACATAGCAAGTATTTAAAGAATTTAACAAATGAAAAAGAAATATCTAATTATATATTAAATAGTTTATATGATTTTCGAATTGATAAAACTTTTATAAAATTATATCCGATTGAAAATGATATTCTCTTTTGGAAAGAAATTGCATTAAGAAATAGGAATTTAAATAATGATTCAAGAGTTGTGAAAACAACTATTATTAAAAGAATTTATGAAAGAAATAATAATAAATATGATAAGTTATTTGGAATGGGTTATACTCTTAATTTTATCGATTTGGAAAGGGATTATGTTTATCAATATTATTTATTTGGAATATTTGGAATAATTCTCATTATACCCCAAATGTTGTTATTTATAAAAACGGCTTTTTATGGTTTAAAAAATATTAAAAAGTTTGATTTTACTAAAACATTATTAGTTTTGATGGCTCCTAGTTTAGGCTTTGTGGTTGCATATTACTCTGGGCATGTTTTTGGTTGGATTAGCCCAAGTTATATTTTAGTTTTAACGCTTGCATTCTTATATTTTGAATGTCAAATTGGTAAAAAAATAATATTATGTGAAAAATAAATTTTATAATTATTATCAGTATGATATTAAAATATCATAAAATATAAAACTAGTTAACATTTAGTTAAAAATACTGATAAAGTATTTTTTTTTCTGTTAATTAATGTTATAATCTAATTATGAGTAGGAAGTGAATTAATGATTAAAGTAAGTGTCATTGTTCCAGTGTACAATGTTGAAGAATACCTTGAAAAATGTCTTGAAAGTTTAGTGAATCAAACTTTAAAGGATATTGAAATAATTGTTGTAAATGATGGTTCACCAGATAATAGTCAAAAAATAATTGATAGATATAAAGAGAAATATCATAATATTATATCTATTGAGGATATTAATCATGGTCAAGGATATGCAAGAAACAAAGGGATTTCATTAGCAAAAGGTAAATATATAATGTTTTTAGATAGTGATGATACTGTTGAATTAACCATTTTAGAAAAAATGTATAATATAATAGAAAAACAAAAAGTTGATGTTGTCATATCTGATATAAATAAAATAATTAATAATCAAAAAATATATTTTAAAAATTATCTTGAATATAATTCTAAAGACAACATTAATCTTATGTTATCACACCCAGGACCAGTTGCTAAATTATATAAGAAAGAACTATTTATAAAAAATAATATTAGTTTTTTAGAGAAAGTATATTATGAAGATTTAGCAATGACGCCAATTTTATCGATATATGTTAATAAAGTTTGTTATATAAAAGAGCCACTGTATAATTATCTAATAAGAAATAATTCTACAATGACTCAAACTAAATTTAATCCTAAATTAGATGATATATTTACTGTTTTGAAATATTTAGAACAGGAATTTAATATTAGAAGTAAAAATAAATACTCTGATGAATTGGAATATCTTTATATAGAGCATTTATTATATAGTGCTTCTTTAAGATATCTAAATTACAATATATACAAAGATAGAATAAATAAAATAGTAAATATAATTAAGAGAAAATATCCAAATTGGAATAGAAATATATATTATCAAAAGAAGAGTAATAAATTTAAATTAGTATGTAATTTGGTATATAAAAAACAATTTACACTACTAAAATTACTAAAAAAGATTGTTAATAAATAAATGAAGGTGATAAAATTGAAAGTTAGTGTAATTGTACCTGTATATAATGTTGAAAAATATTTGGAAAAATGTTTAACTAGTTTAGTTAATCAAACGTTAAAAGATATAGAAATAATTGTAGTAAATGATGGTAGTTCTGATAATTCGCAAAAAATAATAGATAAATATGCAAAAAAATATAAAAATATAAAATCATATATCAAAAATAATGGTGGAGTAAGCGATGCTAGAAATTATGGTATAAAAAAAGCTAAAGGAAAATATATTGCTTTTGTTGATGGTGATGACTATGCTGATGAAACAATGTACGAAAAAATGTATAAAAAGGCTGAATCAGGAAATTTTGATATTGTTGTATGTGATTTAAACTATGTATATGAAGATGGAAGTATAAAAAGAGTGAGTTCTAAGATTGAACATGATACTACAAATATAAAGAATGTTTATATTAATATGTATCCATGTGTATGGAATAAAATTTATAAAAAAACTTTATTTGAAAATGATATTGAATTTAAAAAAGGAGTATGGTTTGAAGATGTTGATTTTTTATATAAAATATTTCCTTATATAAAAACAATTGGTGTTGTTAAGGAACCATTAAATCAGTATGTACAAAGAACAGGATCAATTACAAAAACCTTTGATAAAAGATTATATGATTATATAGATAATTTTAATGATTTAATTAAATTTTATGAAGAAAGAAATATTTATAATACATATAAAAAAGAATTAGAGTATTGTTATGTAAGATATCTGTATGCTACTTTTATTAGACAGGCTACTCATTTTGATGAAGATGAATTTAATAAGGCTGTAAAAGTTGCTATAGAAAATGTAAAAGAACATTTTCCTAAATATCGTAAAAATAAATATTTTTATCGTGGTATAAAAGGAATATATTTAGTTTTGTTTAATAAGACAATTTCTAAATTGGTATATAAAATGGAACATAAAGGTGATAAAATATGAAAAAAGTATTATTTATACAACTTATAGGAAATTCCTATGGAGGAGTATGGCAAGTTATTAAAATGGTTGGTGAACAGTTAATAAAAGAAGGATATGAAGTATCAATTGTTTCATTAAGGGAAAATCATATTAATATTAAATTAGATCATGATCCTAAATTAAAATTGTATACAATTAATAAAAAAGATATTTGGGAAAATAATTATACTGGTAGAGAAATAATTAAAGATTTAAATGATTTTCATTTGATAAACTTTATGAAAAAGATATTTATTAGATTGAAACATGAAATAAGTATTAGAAAAGATACAAAAAAATTGCAACAATATATATGCGAATATAATCCTGATTATCTAATTACAGCTCATTATCAATTAATAGATATGATTCCTAAAGCATATTTAGATCGAACTATTCATCAACAACATTTGGCTTTTAGAGAAACAATCAATCACAAAGCTACTAAAAGGGTATTTGACAAATATAAAGATAAAATAAAATTTTTGTGGTTAACAAAACAAACTATGTTAGATGCTGTTGATTATGGCATAACAGATAGTTATTATATATATAATGCAGTTAGATTTAAAACAGATAAAATAGCTGACGTTATAAATAATAATAAATTAATAACTATTGCTAGACTTTCTCCTGAAAAAAGAATAGATTTGATGGTAGATATAGTTGAAGAAATATTTAAAGATAAAAGATTTAAAAATTGGACTTTAGAAATATTTGGAAATGGCACAGAAGAATCATTGATAAAAAAACATATAAAAAATTATAAACAAATTAAATTAATGGGGGTGACTAATAATCCTAAAAAAGAGTTATTATCTTCTTCAATTAATTTGAATACATCAAGTTACGAAGGTTTTTCGTTATCAATACTTGAAGCTAATGAATGTGGAGTTCCAACGTTATCTTTGGATTTTGGGGAATCAGTGCATGAACAAATATTAAATAATCAAACGGGAATAATAGTTGAGAGTAAAGAAGACTATATTAATAAACTGAAAGAATTAATGTTAGATGAAAAAAAATTACTTCAATTATCAAAGAATGTTAAAGAATTTTCTAATAATTTTCATATTGAAAAGATTATTGATAAATGGTTAGATTTATTTAATGAATTGGATAAGCAATAATATTAAGAAAATATTTTAATATATTATGACAATATCAAAGTATTGCAATTACTATATAAAGAGTATTTAAATATCATATTAGGAAGGAAAAAAATATGAAAAAGAAAAAAGTATTATTCATTTCTTCTACGGGAGGACATTTAGAGGAATTAATGCAATTAAAAACAATGTTTGATAAATATGATTATTATATTGTAACAGAAAAAACTAAGTCTAATCTTGGTTTAAGAGAAAAGTATAAGGGTAGGATTTCTTATTTAATATATGGATCATATTCAACATTAGGAAAGAAGATTATATATCCATTTAAACTTTTGTTAAATTCTCTTATATCGTTATTTTTGTTTATTAAAATAAGGCCTAAATACATAGTAACTACTGGTGCTCACACGGCAGGTCCAATGTGTTGTATTGGAAAGATATTTAAAAGTAAAATTATTTATATAGAAACATTTGCTAATTCTAAAACAAAATCAAAATCAGGAAGTATTATATATAAATTTGCAGATTTATTTATAGTACAATGGGAGAGTATGTTAGAGTTATATCCAAATGCTGTATATGGGGGGTGGATATTCTAATGATATTAGTTACTTTAGGAACTCAAGATAAACAATTTGTTAGATTACTTGATATTGTTCAAGAACAAATTGATTTGGGCAATATTAAAGATAAAGTAATTGTTCAAGCTGGGTGTACTAAATATGAAAGTAAAGATATGGAGATTTTTAGTTTAATTGATAGAGATAAATTTGGTGATATGATAAAACAATGTGATATATTAATTACGCATGGCGGAGTAGGTTCTATTATTACAGGGCTTAATAATAATAAAAAAGTAATTGTGGTACCGAGATTAGCTAAATATAAGGAACATATTAATGATCATCAAATGCAGATAACATATAATTTTTCTAAAGAAGGATATATTTTGCCTTTATATGAAAATGATGATTTGGGTATGGTATTAAAAAATATAAAAAAATTTAAGCCTAAGAAATTTAAGAGTAATACTGGTAATATGATTGAATTGATTTGTAATTATATTGATAATAATTAAATATTGGAATTCAATTAAAGGAAAAATAATAATGTAAACAGAAATTAGATATTATTTTAATGAAGAAAGTGAGCAAAAGATAATTGATTATTTAAAAGGGGTTAATGAATTAACGTATAAAGGAATATTTTATGAGAAGACAGATCAATATAATCATCCTATGGAAAAATATAACTTTTATAGTAAAGAAATAGATGGAAGATTTAGAATAAGAAAAATTGTAGGTGATAATTTATCTAAATGTATGATTACATGGAAAAGAAGATTAAAGAATACTAAAAACAATTTGATACATCAAGAAGAGGAAGTGGAAGTATCAATAAAAGTTTATGAATATGAAAGTTTAATTTTTTTATTAACTAATGTTCTTCATTTATCTTTGGTAGAGTCATATGAAAGATATAGATCAGTATTTGAAAATGAAGATGTTGAGATTGTAGTAGATAGATTCCCGTTTGGTATAGCTCTAGAAATAGAAAATAAGAGTAAAATAAAGGATGCTAAAGAAGTAATAATATATTGGGTTAATAAATTAAAATTAGATATTAACAAATCTTATAAATTATCATGGGATGATAAATATAGTGAACTTTGTAAAGAACAAAATAAAAATATTGAATCAATTGTTAGTTTTAATTCAGATATGCCTAAGATAATACAAGAATTTAAATTAAATAAAAGTTAATCAAAAAATATTAACTTTTTTTTAATTATATGATATACTTAAGTACGTGGAGATATTTTAATGCCAGCCTGGCGGAATGGTAGACGCGATAGACTCAAAATCTATTATCAGTGATGGTGTGAGGGTTCAAGTCCCTTGGCTGGTACCATAAGGAAATCTGCTCGAACTTTTCGAGCTTTGATAAATAACTAATTCAGAAATGGATTAGTTTTTTTGTGTTTAAGAAACAATACTAGAAAGAAAGGATGGTATTATGGTAAATATTATTAAAGAAGAATTGCCTATTGAAGAATCATTAAGAAAGAAATTAGAACTAATATGTGATTTTGCAAAGACTACACCTAAAATCATTAATGGTAATATTAGAAAAATAGATAGAACTAATTTAACCTATATCGAACCTAATAGAATTATCATAAAAGATAAAACTTTCTTAATAATTAATTATTCTAATGAAGTATTTATTGAAAATCTATCTAATAAGATAAAACTATCTGAATTAGAAAATTATTTAAAAACTATCTAAATACTACCCTATAATTGGGAAATTGACAAATCTTTAAAAAGTAATATTATATAAAACCAATAAAGGATGTATCATCTCTAGAAATGGAGGAGCATTTATGATAAAATATATACATAAGAAAACAAAATTATATAATGATTTTTTGAGGAGTCAGAGTATTTAGACTTTATTAAATACTATTGTCTCCTCTTTTTTGAAATTGGACTTAACTTTTTAGAGTTAAAGTGCCAAACAATTGAAAAGGAGTTGAAAAAGTATGAAAGATGAAGAAAGCGTTTGTGGTTTATATTTGAGAGTTCTTACGTAATACATAGGCAGACACATTATCTTCTTTAATTTCAAGTGATTGCTTATTTATACTAAAACCATAATGTCCCATATCACTACCATTTTTTAATTTGTTATTTGGTAGATTGTCTTTAATCATTTCGCCAGTTTTAAGAATGAATTTTATTTTATATAAATCTTCTTTGCCATTATCTAACTTTTCGCCAATAATAATTCTATCTACTAAATTATTAAATATATCTTCATTGAATTTAGTTAGTCCTTTATATTGTTTTAAAATCTTTGTAATATTATTTATTTGTTCTAACTTTTCTTTACGAGATAATTCTAATTCTTTATTATCAGCAAGTTTATTTTCTAACTTTTTAATTTTATTAGTTATTTCTATTTCTTTATTATTTAGTATTTCTTGTGATATTTTATTATCTAATTTTAAGTCAATTAAATTAGATAATCTATTTTGAAGATTTAAAATATCCTCTTTTATTTTATCCAAATTGAAGTTGTTATTTTCATTAATTACTTCATCAATTTTCTTAATAAAAGTATTAATATATTTATCTTTATTTTCAAACAATTCATTATAAACTTTAATAAATATATCTTCTAATTCTTCTTGTTTATAATGAAGTAAATTAGAACACTCAATTTGATTTCTATGACTTCTGCAAACCCAATAAGCTATTTCTTTATTATTACTTCTAATTTTATATGAACGTCTTATAAATCTTTCTCCACACATACCACAATAGATTTTACTACTAAACGGATACTTTCTACTGAATTTATCTCTATTGCCATCATGTTTAACTATCTTACTTCTTTTTTCTAATATTTCTTGACACTTATTCCATAACTCACGAGATACAATAGCCTCGTGATGATTAGAGGTAAAATATTGTTCTTTCTCGCCATAATTAACTTTTCTTTTATGAGATATTACATTATCAGAATAATATTTACCACTTCTTAAATCACCAACATATTTTTCGTTTGTTATTATTCTTCTTACCGATGCATGACACCATTTCCTACCTGTTGGACTAGGTATTCCAAGTTCATTTAAATTAAGTGTAATAGTTCTAAAACCAATTCCTTTAGAGTATTCTTCAAAGATATAGATAATAATATCTTTTTGCTTTCATCTGGGTATATTATATCTTTTTCTTTATCATATAAATAACCAAATGGTACATATTTACCAACCATACTACCACGTTTCATTTTCATTCTAACACCGGTTTTAACATTTTCTGATATAGATTCACTTTCCGCTTGAGCGAATGCACTATATAAAGTCAAAACCAATTCATTAGATAAACCTAGTGTATGGATATTTTCTTTTTTGAAAAATACATCAACTTTATGTTCTCTAAGTAGTCTTACACAGTTTAAAGTATCAACAGTATTTCTTACAAATCTTGAAATGGATTTTGCAATTATTAAATCTATTTTTCCATTAATTGTGTCGTTCATCATTTAATTAAATTGTTCTCTTTTTTTAATTTGTGTATCAGTTATACCTTCATCTGTATATATTCCTACAAACTCATAATTTGGATTTTCTTCAATCATATTTTTATAATGAATTCGTTGTGATTCATAACTTGTTTTTTGATCTTCATTATCCGTAGAAACTCTACAATAAGCGCAAGCACGTATTAATTTTATTTCTTTATTTTGTTTTATACATATAGTTTTTAAAGTTGGTTCAATTATTTTTACATTGTTATTATTCATTTATTCCTTTCCTAATTGTTGAATAATAGCATATTTCAAATAATATTTTTATTATGCAAAATTATAATTAGAATTGTTTAATTTATTACGTTTTGCATATTCATTTTCAATTTTATTTTTAATCTTTTTGTATTCAATATCATTAATTAAGTTATTATCTTTTATAAATTCTAACATAGCAAGTTCAGCTATATAAGCTCTTAAATATTCATAATGTTTATCACTTTCTTTCATCATAATTTTATTACCCCCTTTAAATTCTTAAACAATTCATTTCATAGTTAAGCACCAACTTTCTTTAAACTTCTTTAAAAATTATAACGCACTTTATTTTTTAATACAGCCCATAAAAAATAGCTAGTGATATAGCTATAAATCTAATAAAACTATTGGCCATAAAATTATTAAAAATAATATAATTTATGGCCATAACTTCGACCATTAAAACAAGTGTTTTTTTAAAATCTTTGATCATAATTTAATACTCTATATAAAGCAGGATAAACCTGTTTACAAACAACTCACCAGTAGTGAGTTTTCCCTTATTTCATAAAGGTTTAGTAAAAATATAAGTGTTTACATTTTAAAATGTTGTTATACAACCGTTAACTTTTGTTCCTTATAAAATAAGGGGTGTATAACAATCGTACACACTTTTTGGATAGTAAAAAATGCTATTTTCGGCTAAAATCAAGTTATTTTTTTCATTATTTATTGCCTAACTTACAGCCATAAAATCCTAATATTGGGGAATTGGTTGAATATGAAAAAAGGTACTAATCTTTTCGTGTAATTAGTACTTTTAATAGATGCGTCTACACCTAATTATTTCATATTCTACCTTATTGTATCACTCATTTGTTTTAAGTCAATAAGGATAAAATCTTGAATGTTATATGCCAAAAATGTTTTATAAAATCTTTGTGAACTATTGTAAACACTATAAGTTTTGAGTTAGATATTTGACGGTGTATAAGTATATTAATTAACATATTAAATTTTTTAATGACCAAAATATTTGATAAATTATGATTTAATGATATAATTATATTAGATAAAAACTTTTGAAAGAGAGGCAATAAAATGAATACTTTTGAACTACAAGATTTTAATAAAAGAATAGGATTAAATACAGATTTGAAAAATATATCAGAATTAATATGTAATAAATATAATTTGGGGAATTTTGTTTCAAATGAATTAATTACTATTGGTTATGAGGATTATAATTATTACTTAACCACTTCAAAAGGTAAATATTGTGTTAAAATTTTTAATAAATTTAGAACTAATGAAGATATAAATAATTATCTAAATCGAATTAGAGTTGTTGCAAATAGTAATATTAATGCACCAAAACCTTTGCTTGTTGGTGGAGACATCTCATTATCTTTAGATTATGAAAATAATCACTATGATATTTGCGTATTTGAGTATATTAATGGTAAAAACTTTTTTGAATTAAAACAAAAAACCAGTAAATACGAAATCGAAGAATTAGCTAGACAAACCGCTATGATAAATAATTTAGATATCAAGCCTAATTTTATATATGATACATGGGCGATAATAAATTTTGAAGAAGAATATAAACAAAAGAGAATTTATCTTGAAAAATATTATCAGAAAGAATTTGATAATCTATTAAAAGAATTACAAAACATTGATTTTGATAAATTGCCAAAAGCATTTGTTCACGGAGATATAATCAATACAAATGTAATGAAAGATAACAATTCAAAAATATGGATTATAGATTTTGCTGTTTCTAACTATTTACCAAGAATAATAGATTTAGCAGTTATATCTTGTAATATGTGTTTAGATGAAAGCTCAGAGCAAACAACAATTGATAATATTACAACATTGTTAACCGAGTATAATAAATATAATCAATTAACTGAATATGAACTTCAAACATTTTGGACTTTTTATAAATTAGCAAACGCAATGCATATTTTACAACCCATATTTATTGCTAAAACAGAAGAAGACTCCGAAGAAAATCAGTATTGGTTAAATGAAGGTAAAATTGGTTATTCTTATAGTTGTAATGAAAAAATTACAAATATATTAATTAAAAGATAGTTGGTGAAAAGATGAATAAACTTTTATTAGTCATAGATGTTCAAAATGATTTCATAAACAATAATACAAAAGATGTAAAAGATAGAATAAGTGAACTAGTTAATTCTAAAGAATACAATTATATAGTTTTTACAAAATTTATAAATAACGAGAATAGTATATGGTATAAGAGATTAGATTACAAAGGTTGTCTTTTAAGTAATGGACAAGAAATTGCAATAAATACAAACTATCATAAAATTATTAATAAAAATACCTATACAGCACTAAATGATGAATTAAAACAATTTATTGATGAAAATAATATTGATGAAATATTTTTGTGTGGATTTGATACTGACGCCTGTGTATATAAAACTGCATTAGATTTATTTGAAAACAATTATAATATTTATGTTTTAGAGAATTATACAATGAGTCATAAAGGATTAGAACTTCATAATATTTTTATCAATAATTTGAAAAGATTAATTGGAAAAGATAATGTGATTTAGAGGTAAGTTTATGAGAAATAAAATTTATACTATTATAATTGTATTATTTTCTATACTATGTGGAATTATTACTAAAGATTATTTTTTAGGAACTCTAACACTTACTTGTGGATTATTAAATTCATATTATGCAAGTATTGGTAAGACTTATAACTATATATTTGGAGCCGCTTTTTGCTTGTTAAATGCTTACATTTCTTATATAAATGGATTATATGGTATTGCTATATTATTAGTAATTGTATTCTTTCCATCACAAATACAAGGATATGTTAGTTGGATTAAAAACAAGAATAGTAGCAATGATGTAAGTATTAGAGGCTTTACATTAAAAAACTCAATTATAATAATTACTAGTTGTATACTTGGAAGCTTACTATTAGGTTTTCTTTTGACAAAAATACCAGGTCAACAATTAGCATTTCTAGATTCAAGCAGTAATGTTATAAACTTGTGCGGAATTATTCTTATGAATTTAAGATTTAAAGAATGTTGGATAATATGGTTATTTAATAATACTTTTGATTTATCAATTTGGATTATTAATGTTTTTAATAAAAGTCCTAATGCAGTAATGATGTTGTTAGTATCAATAGGATACTTATTAATTAACGTTTATGGCCTAATAAAATGGATTAAATTTGAAAGACAAAATTGAGAGGAATGAGTATGAGAAATATAGAAGAAATTGCGTGGGATTTATGTGAATTATATTATAAAACAAAACCACCTATTAATAAAAATGGAAATGTACTATATTATATGGCTGGTTCTTTAGCAACACTGCCATTTATTTGTGCAGACAGTATGCAAGAAATAATGGTTGATAATGGAAAGATAATTGGAATGGGTTCTATTTATGATATTCCAGTTGAAGCAAAAAATAATTTTTCTCAATTTAGAAGACAAATTAATGACACTGATTATGTTTATGTTTCTGGTGAACCAAGTAAAGCATTTATTTATAATTTATATGATATTATCCCAGATTTTGATAAAATCTCATCAAAAGGGAAATCTGTTCTACATATAAGTGATCCGAGAGATTGTGAATTAGGAATTAATCTTGTTAAATTAACTTCTAATGGTAAAAGCATAATAGTACCTAATCCAATAGATATCATAGGTTTTAAGCTATTACAAACGATTGGACATATTCAGACCATACAAAATACAACACAAAAATTAATTGACGAAGAAAGAAAGAAAAAGATAATTGATAAACAATTAGGAGATTATAGTAGATGTTTATTAGATTTACAACCATTAATAAGTGCAGTAAGTTCAATATATCCTATTGAGACAATTTCTAGTAGACTTTCAGAAATGTTAGTAGGAAAAGAAAAATTGGATTTAGATATCTTAGCTCAAATCAAAAGAGATATAACTACCAGTAATAACCAAAATGCTAATGACAATATTAATATGATATTTGAGTCAATTAACAAATCAAAAAAACTATAATTCACATTATAAAAAAGGATATTGATAATTCATATAGTCAATATTCTTTTTCCTTTTTATTCAACAATTATTGTTTTAATTTGAAATATGATACTTTATATTCCAAAAGATATTGTAATATTTAATTTATCAATATTTATTCTTTTCTGTTTTATACCAGTACCAATAGTGATATTGGTATCTATTTTATAATCAAAATTTATTAAATCGAATGTTTTAAAATAATACGGTATATGTGTTCCATAAGAGTATCAACTGAAGACCAAGCCAAAGAAGGATTTAGTTTACCAGAGCAAAAAGAACGATTAGAAGCACTTTGTAAGTTTAAAGGATATAAAATATATGACTATTATACTGATGCAGGAATAAGTGCTAAAACTGGTAATTATAGACCTGAATTTGATAGATTAATTGAAGATGCTAAAAACAAGAAAATAAATACGATTATTGCCTTAAAATCAGATAGATTATCAAGAAGTATTTATGATTGGGAAAATTTGCTTAAAACTTCTGAAAAGTATGGATTTGATTTAGTTTGTGCAAATGATGATATAAATACTACTAATGCAAACGGGAAAATGGTTACTAGAATCATGATGAGTGTATCTCAAAATGAAATTGAAAGAACAAGTGAAAGAACAAAAGTTGGAATGGTTGGTGCAATTAAAAAAGGTCATATTCCTGCAGTTTGTCCTATTGGCTATAAAAGAGTTGATAAAAAACTAGTACCTAATCCATTAACTAAAGATATTGTTATCAGAATATTTAATTTATATTTTGAAGGTAATTCTTATAGTACTATTGCAAATATTTTTAATAAAGAAAAAGTATTAGATAAAACTAACTGGAGAGATGTAAGAATCTTAAAAATTCTATCTAATGAAATTTATAAAGGAGATTATGTATCCGGTAAAACATTGAATAAACCTGTTTATTATGAAAATGTAGTTGAACCTATTGTATCAAAAGAACTATGGGAAAATTGCCAGGCACAAAAGAAGAAAAACCAAAAGAACTATATGAGAACACAAACCTATATCTTCTTACAAAAATTAAGATGCCCTAAATGTGGAAGAATACTTGCTGGTGGAGCTACTCATAAAATTAAAGCAGATAAATGGTATTTCTATTATAGATGCGGGATTGTAAAAATAACATAAAAGAAGAAACTATTGAGAAATCAGTTAAAACACTTTTATCAGATATATTGGAATATGATAATGTTGTTAATGATATGGCTGAAGACGAGGTCTTAGATGATGAAGATATTAAGAATTTAGATTTAAACAAGGAAAAAAATGGCTTTGAGAGATAAACTCATTACCATCTTTTATAATAATTCAATTCTAATTCCTAAAACACCATATTGTTCTTGCTTTTCTTTTGTATAAAATTGTTCCAGAACACCAATTAATTCTTCTTTTGTCATAGATTTATCAGATAAAATAGAAATATCAAAATCTTTAAACATATCTTCAAAAGAATTATATCTTAATAAACCAGTAACCTTAGCATTAAATGACTCATTCAAATCAGGTTCTTTTAAAAATTTGATAGTATCTCCAATTTTAATTTGTTGTCTTTTTTCATCGAAAAGTCTAATTTCGATTCTTTTTGTACCATTAAGTATAAAATTATAATACTCAGGTTGTAATTTCATTTCATGTTTCATATTATTTTCTTCCTTTCATTCTAGCTTTTTGCAATATCATTTGCTTTGTTTTACTAGGATTATCACATAAATTGCCATCTAAGCTAAATGCTTCATCCCATTCTTTAATAACCTCATATAATGGATCATTATCATAAATAAATTTGATGTATTGTGGCATATCAGCATTTTTTGAAATGCTTCTCATATCTCTTAATGTTAAATATTCTTCAAATTCGGTGACATCATACAAATGAAGAGCAAAACAATTCGGATTATTTTTTCCGTAATATTCAACAATTTCATGACTATCATGCCTTTTGTCATATCCTGTTGCTCTTAATATTTCATCTGTATTTCCATTTAAAATATCACTTACTTTAAAATATCCAATAATTGCCTTATCTTCTTTTGCAGAATATACATAAATTTTTTTATTAAGCAATTCATCTCTTAATGGTGATTTTCTAAATTCATAAAGTTTAGTCTCATCAAATATTTGTCTTGCATAATATGTAATTATTGAAAAATAACAATTCTATTTCTACGATTTTTATCCATTTCATTTCCTCTTGTGATAAGTATTATATCACAAATTGACAACAATTTTAAGGAAGGAAAAAATGAAAAATATTGAAAGTTTAAAAAATTATGTAGGTAATGTCACAGAAGAAGAGTTTATGATACTTGCTACAAAAATTTATATGATAACAGATTTTATTTGTGATGATTACCCAAAATATAAAGAGTGGTATTTTACTAAACAATTACCTGCAACTATAAATAGAGATGAACGAAATATATTATTTGTTAGAAATCCAGAAGATGATAACGAAATAATTTCAATGGCTTGTCTAAAAAGAGATGAAGAAGAACAAAAAATATGTACATTATATGTTTCTGATAAATGTAGAGGTTTAGGAATAGGAACAGCAATAGTTGAAGAATCCATGAGATGGTTAGGTACAACTAAACTACTTATAACATTAGCAGATTATAAATTAGAAATGTTTAGACCAATTATTAATAAATATGGTTGGGAATTAACTGAAATAGTTTCAGGTTTATATAATGATAGAGCTCAAGAATTATGTTTTAACGGAACACTAACAAAGAATAATGAAGAAACATTAGAACAACAATTACATAAAAAGTTAGTTAGAGTATTAAAAGATAGATATGATAACATTAAATAAAAAATATTTTAATTTAGTAAAAAGTATGGTATTATATTTACAGAGATTAGTTATTTATTAACTGATTACTTAGGTTTCGGATATACTATATCCACGTACCAATAGTAATAAATAACACTTAACTAAAATGGTTAGGTGTTTTATATTGAAATAATTTATTTGTTATGATATACTAGTGTTGAATAGAAGGGATTTAATTATGGAGAGTAAAATATTAGATATATTAAGTGGAAAGAACAAGTCATTTACTATTATGGAAATAAATGATTTATTGGGGTTACATACTATTGAAGAATATCAAGAATTGGAGAAAACGTTAAATAGATTGTGTATGGAAGCACAGATATATTATAGTGAGAAGAAAAAAAGATATACTTTGTTTTCTAATACTAATTATATGAAGGGGAAATTGATTGTTAATCCTAAGGGGTATGGTTTTGTTATATTAGATGATAATGATAGGGAAGATATATTTATTAATAGTAGGAATATGTTAGATGCTAAGAGTAATGATATAGTACTTGTTGAATATATAAATAAGCATAATAGAGAGGGAAAGATTACTAAAGTAATTAAGAGGGATGAATCTAATTTAGTTGGTCTTTTTGATAGTGAAAATGGTATTGATTATGTTATATTAGATAAGAAAGAATATGGTAAATATATTATTCCTAAGGGTTTTAGTAAGGGGGCTGTTCCTGGTCATAAGGTTCTTGCTAGGAGACTTTTTAATGGGGCTTTTAATGAAGCAGAGGTTATTAAGATAATAGGTCATAAAAATGATGTGGGAATAGATATTTTGTCTTATGTATATGAATATGGTTTTGATCCTACGTATTCAGATGATGTTATAGCTGAAGTGGAGAAGATACCTAGTATGGTTAGTGAAGAGGAAATGTTATCTCGTACTGATTTAAGGGATATGATGATATTTACGATAGATGGTAAGGATACTAAGGATATAGATGATGCTATTTCTATTGAAAAGATATATAATGATAAATATATATTGGGTGTACATATAGCAGATGTTAGTCATTATGTAAAGAAAGGTTCATACTTAGATAATGATGCTTATGAGAGGGGGACTAGTGTGTATTTGGTAGATAGAGTGGTTCCTATGTTACCTCATAAGTTATCTAATGGAATATGTTCATTAAATCCTAATGTTGATAGGTTAGCAATGTCATGTGTTATGGAAATAAATGGTAAGGGATATGTTAGTAATTATCAGATATTTAAAAGTGTTATAAGAAGTAAGAAACAGATGAATTATGATGATGTTAATTCTATTTTGGAAGATAATGTTATTCCTTCTGGTTATGAGGAATATGTTGATACTTTAAGAACTATGAATGAATTATCAAATATATTAAGAAAAAAGATGGTAAGACATGGATATATTGAATTTAATATTAAGGAACCTAAGATAATTGTAGATGATAGTTGTCATCCTGTAGATATAAAGGTATGTGAACAGAGAACGGGTGAGAAATTGATAGAAAACTTTATGATCGCAGCTAATGAGACGGTAGCTGGTTTTATAGAGGATAAGAATTTGCCTGGTATATATAGAGTTCATGATAAGCCTAATAAAGAAAAGTTAATTGAATACTTGAAATTTTTGAGTATAAAGGGTTATAATATAAAGGCTGATGTTAATAGGTTTAGTCCTAAGGATTATCAAAATATAATAAATAAGTTTAAGAATGATCCAGCAAGAGATATTTTGGGTACTTTGGCTATTCAAACTATGTCTAAAGCTAAATATTCTGATATTAATATTGGACATTATGGTATTGCTTCAAAGAGATATTCTCATTTTACTAGTCCAATAAGAAGATATCCAGATTTAACGTTACATCGTTTATTAAAGGATTATTTAGGTACTCCTAATTCAAAAGTGATAGATTCTTGGCGTAAGAGTTTACCTGGTATATCTATTCAAACATCTAAGAAAGAATTAGATTCAGTTGATTGTGAAAGAGATGTTGAAAAGATGAAAAAAGCTGAATATATGATGGATCATATTGGAGAAGTTTATACTGGTGTAATAAGTGGTATAATGGATTTTGGATTCTTTGTTATGTTAGATAATACTGTAGAGGGGTTAGTAAGATTAGATAGCCTGAAGGGTGATTATTATTCATATAATAAGAATAGATATATGATAATAGGAAAAAATAAAGGAAAAATGTATACTTATGGTGATACTGTTAAGGTAGAAGTAATTGCTGCTTCTAAGGATACATCTCAAGTAGATTTTGTGTTAAGTGAGGAATAATGAGAAGTAATAACAGAAAACGAAAAAAGCGTAAGCTTAAAAAACAGGTTAAGAAGGGTTTGATAATAACTGGTATTATATTGGCTATATTATTAATAATAGCTAGTGTATTATTATTTGTTTTTAAGAATAAGAATAATAGGGATAATGAAGTTAATGCTCCTGTTCAAGAAGAGGAAAAGGAAAAAATAAGTAAGGCTAGTCTTATTATGGTAGGTGATGCTTTAATACATAATGCTGTTTATAATGATGCACGTAGGTTAGCTAATTATAATGGATATGATTTTAAACCACAAGTTGAACTAGTTAAGGAAATTTCAAGTAAGTATGATTTAGCTTATTATAATCAAGAAACTATTTTAGGTGGTTCTGAATTGGAATTGTCTAATTTTCCATGTTTTAATTCTCCATATGAAGTAGGAGATGCTATGATTGATGCTGGATTTAACTTGGTTAGTTTAGCTACTAATCACACTATTGATAGAGGAATAAAAGCTACGACTAATTCTAGAAATTATTGGAATAGTAAGGATGTTGTAGCAATGGGAAGTTATAATTCTTTTGAAGAAAAGGAAGAATTAGAAACACAAGTACATGAAATTAATGGGATAACATATGCTATGTTAAATTATACTTATGGTACTAATGGTATATCTGTTCCTTATGGAAAAGAATATGTTGTAAATGTTTGGCCTTATAGTTCTGATAGTGAATATGAAGCATATAAAGAAGTTGTAAAGAAAGATGTTATGGCTATAAGAGATAAAGTTGATATATTAATAGTGGCTATGCATTGGGGGGTAGAATATACACATACTCCTACACAATATGAAAGAGATCAGGCTAATTATTTAGCTAGTCTCGGGGTAGATATTGTAATAGGGACACATCCACATGTTATCCAACCAGTTGAATGGATAGATGATACTATTGTTTTCTATTCTCTTGGGAACTTTATATCAGCACAATATCAGAATCAAGATAGTTGTTATAATTATAAATGTGTTATAGGTCTTATGAGTAGTTTGGATATTACTAAGAGGGAATATAAGGGAGAAACTTCTATAACGATAGATAATGTTAAGAATGAATTAATATATACATATTATAGTAATTGGGCAAATTTTAGGGTAATACCTTTTTCTAATAAGGAGATAGTATCTAAGTTTCCAAATTATAAGAATGTATATGAAACATATAAGAATGTTATTACTAATTTAGATAGTACTATGTATGTAGAATCTTATTATCAATAGGAGGGTTATGGAAATATTAAATAGAAAAGCTAGGTATGATTATTTTATCGAAGATACAATTGAAGCCGGTATTGTTCTTACGGGTACTGAGATTAAATCATTGAAAGAGGGAAAGGCTAATATAAAAGATAGTTATGCTATAATAAGAAATGAAGAAATATATTTATTTAATACACATATTTCTTCTTATGAAAAAGGTAATAGGTTTAATCATGAGGAAGATAGAATAAGAAAGTTATTGATGCATAAGAAAGAAATTTTAAAGTTGAATAATAAAGTAAATTTATCTGGATATACACTTATTCCTTTAAGAATATATTTATCTCATGGACTTGCTAAGGTTGAAATTGGATTATGTAAGGGTAAACATAATTATGATAAGAAAGAAACAATTAAAGAGAGAGATATTGAGAGATATAATCAAAAACATGAAAAGTATTAATTTTTTAGTACTTTTTTAATTTATATAATAAAAATGGGCGAAATTTGTCTAAAAATAGTAAAATATGTATTGAATAATAAAGAAAATAATGTTATAATCAATACTGACTGAAGGGAGGGATAATATGTCTGTTAGTGTTAAGAATAATAATGTAGAATTTGCTATCAAAAGATTCAGAACACAAGTTGCTAGAGATGGCATCCTTTCTAAGGCAAGAGAAAGAGCTGACGGTTATAAAAAACCAGGCGTTAGATTAAGAGAAGAAAAGAAAAAGAATACTATTAACTCTAAAAAAAATAGTAAAAAGAATAATAGAGAAAACTATTAGGTGATAATATGACATTGTTAGATACAATAAATAATGATATGAAGAATTATATGAAAGAAAAAGATAGTTTTTCTTTAGGTGTAGTAAGAATGGTAAAGGGTGCTATTCAGTTAGAAAGTATTAACAAGAAGAAAGAGTTGACTGATGAAGAAATAATTTCTGTCATATCAAAACAAATAAAAATGAGAAAAGATTCCATTGTAGAGTTTGAAAAAGGTAATAGACAAGATTTAGTAGAACAGAATAAGAAAGAAATTGAAATATTAAATAAGTATATGCCAGAACAGTTATCAATGGAAGAGATAAATAAAATTATAGATGAAGCGTTTCTTTTAATAAAACCTACTAGTAGTAAGGAACAAGGATTAATTATGAAGGAAATTACTCCAAAATTAAAGGGACGTGCTGATATGTCTTTGGTTAGTGGAATAATCAAGGATAGGTTGAATAATTGATATATACTATAAGAAAATATCCGGTAATTGTTATAGGATGCTTTTCACTCAACTTATAGTTTATATAGAACTTGACACTTAGGTGTCATTTTTCTTGTTTTTTTTTCTATATTTATATTGATAGGTATGAGTAAAGAGGAAAGATTGCATTTTGAAAATTTTTTATGGTTTGTATTTATATTATTATGTCTTTTAAATATTGATGCTGATAATATAGAAATAGATTCTATACATAATAATGTAATAGATAATAAATCTAATGAAATATTTCTTTTTACATTGATAGTAACTTTTTTTATATATTTGTATTTTTTGATAAGAAATATAAATAGTTATGATGAGATAAAAAATAAAAAATTATATGATATAAAAGTATTGGGTAGTTTATTCTTTGTGGTAGGCTGTTTATTACTTATATATTTTCAGAAAGAGAATAGGAGTTTTCCTTTTAGCCCAAGTTAATTATAGTAACTTTACATTATGGTAGATGATAGATTTATAGTTAGAAAGTTGTTGCAAAGATAATAATAGTATGTTAAAATTATGATAGAGGTGATGAATGAATGCTTAATGAAGAAGCATTTATTAATAAGATGGTTATTTAAGTAGTAACAAAAATAAGATGGTTTCTAATGTTTAAAAGGCGTCTTTTGGTGAAATTATGAAATATATAGTTACAAGTATGAATCTTCATATTACACCAGATGAGGCAAAAAATGCTTTAAAAACGGGAACTTTGAAATTTAAAAATTCAGGAGATATGGTGGTTCTTAAGACTGTTTTTGAGAGAGATGAATATGATGGTCAAAGTAAGCCTGTACTACTGATAACTATAAATAATGGTAAAGGTGTTGGACTATTTAGTGGAGATAATCTTAAGGGAAGAGTGGAATCTTTTAAACTTGATTTTTATAATCCTGAATCAATTGAATATATGAATAAAGCAGGTAGTGATGTAGTTGATTCAGATGAGAGTAGGGATTTAAATTGTTCTATGATGTGTTTACTAGTCAAAGTGGTTTGATTATTCTTAAGGAATATATGCAGACAATAAAAAGAAAAAAATGAGTATTATGAGACGGACTGAAAATGTTGATGATTTCAATGCAATTTATAGAAGAAAAAGATAAGAGGTGTTTTTATGCCAGAAAAAGAAATTTTAGGTAATAATTTGGTAAATGTTTGGGTTGAACAATATGCTATTAATGCTAAAAATAGAAGAATAAATGCTAAACAATTAGAGATGGCTAAAAGTATAATTAAAGTTATTGTAACTAATGAGGGTGCTAGTAGTATTGTTAAAAGTTCTTCTGGCAATCCTTTAAGAAGAGATACGATATCTTTTACTAGTGGCAATATGTTGTCACTTAAAACATCATATGAAGGTAATCATGGATTACCACAGATAGTTATTTCTTATTATGATGGAAGTAGACCTTATAATAGTAATGATACATTTGTAATGAAGAATAATGGTAATATTGTTATTTCTGGTGAGAATACAAATGGTGTATATGTAGGAGAGTATGTCAATTCATTTTTAAAGGTAATGAGCTGTTCTTTAGATGAGTATGCAGGCTTTTTGAAAAATATTGATGACTTTGATGGTGGGAAGAGATTTGCAGGACATTTTGCTTCTGTTTCTGGAGCAATGTTAGCATACCTTAATTTTAAAAATGGTAATCAACGTAAGGCTGGACAAAAGAGACAATAAAAAAATTAAAAAAAGTACTTGATTATTATATAATTTTGTTATATAATTAATCTTGTCAGGTCCTCATAGCTCAGCTGGATAGAGCACACGCCTTCTAAGCGTGCGGTCGAAAGTTCGAATCTTTCTGGGGACGCCATTTTGATATTAGCCACGGAAGTGGTTTTTTCTTTGTTTTATAAGGACTTACGATGGCTTTGAAAATAAAAAAATATTGCCAGAAAATAAAAAAAAGAGAAAATTGTTTATGGACAGAAAAAATAAAAATTATATAGTGATGAGTAATTATTGTTTAAGAGATAAAATTAAAAGCTAAAGGATTAGTATCTTTTATGTTAAGTTTACCACTTGATTGTGACTGCTCACTTGATGGATTAGAAAGAATATGCAAAGAGGTAAAAGACTTGTTAAGAAGTGTTTTAAAATAATTAAAATTATATGACTATCTTGTAATCAGAAAACGAAAAAGGAATTTTTGAATACGAATATATGATATGCGTGTATCTATATAGTGAAAATCCAGATGCGGACTTTTCATATCCGGATAATTCAACACAAATAAATACTAATATTGTAAATATTAAATAAAAACTTATAAATAGAAATTTGAAAAACAAATTTTAAATTCCTAAAATCTATGATATAATATTAATTAATGTAAAGGGAGTGTTATATATGTCAAATAAATTTTTTAAAGGAATTGTTGGTTCTATTCTAGGAGCTATCATTTTTAGTATCCCTTGGATTTTAATCTACGTTTATGCTAATTATATTTTATCCATCTTGGCTGCCATTATTGCTTATGGTTCATTATTATTTTATAAAAAATTTGGTGGTGAAATAACTAAAAAGACCTCAGTCGTCATCACTATTTCATCTTTATTAGCTATAACCATTGCTACCTTTATCATTATTCCCTTATGTCTAATAGCCAAGGAAGGTTATGGACTTAGTTTTGAAAATTATCAAATTCTTTTTGCTTCAGGTGAATTTGTTAGTGCTATTATGTATGATTATATTATCTCAGTCGTCTTCACATTCTTAGGAATTAGTGGTGTTATCGCCGGTATTAATAAAGAAGCTTATCATATTAATAAAGAATATCAAGATGACAATGAAAATATTGCTTATGCCCCTTTTGAAGAACAAGTAAAATATCTAGAAACCATCTATACAAAATATGATGCCTTTAGCAAAGAAAAAGCTATTCCTTCAAGCATTCTTCTTGGAGAATTAAATGTTAAGAATAAACTAAAAATTATTAAAAATATGGAATTTAATGGTATTATTGTTTCTTCTTTTAATAAAAGTTATTTTGATAAATCAGCTTTTGAAGATAAAAATATTGCTAAAATGAACCGTAGAAAAAATATTCTTCTTCCTACTTTTACAGGAATCATTATTGGTATAATAGCATTATTAATTATATTTATTGCTATTGGTTCTACTGAAGAAGAACCAATAGCAAATAATAATAATCAAAAAGAAGTAATTAACACTCAAGAATTTACTTATCAAAATATTACAATAACTCTTCCAAATACCTTTAAAAAAGATGAAGAAACAGATGATTATATATCATATCTAAATTATTCATATGATGATCCGGTATATCAAATAATGCTTCAACAATATGATTTTAAAAATACTGGTATTCAAACTAGTGAAGAATATAAAAGTAGTTATTTGACTTATCTAAAGAAATCTTTCAATATTAAATCAACTGAAGATACCATCATTGATTCAAAAAAGGGTTTTGAGATAAAAATGTTTTCTCTTGAATATCCCGAAGAATATTACATAAGTTATGCGGTTCTTGATGATGATTATGTTTATATTATCATGTATTTTACTGCCTTTGATGAAAATGTTAAAGATTATGATGTTCATTTATCTAGTTTTGAAACTAACGTTTCTAAATATCAAAAAACTATAACTTTTACTAAAGAAAATTCAAATGTCATTACTGATTAACCTAAATTAGAAATCTCAAATATTTCTAATTTTTTCTTATCTTTAATAAATGAATGAAAAAGTGAAGATGTGTTTTTATTGACTTATGAAGGAAATTGTGCTAGAATACTATTCACTAAACAAAGGGGGATATTATGGAATATAATTATACATCTGATAAACAGATTACGGAAATAATTAGAAATATGTTTTTATCTGGATTGGTAGTTTCTGAGATTGCTAATGAATTAGAATTAGATTATAAGAAGGTACAAAATACTCTTCAAAGTCTTCATTTGATTGAAATTAAAACAGGATATCCAAAGGGAAGTAAACCTTATGAAACTGTTAAATCATGTTATCCAAATGTACTTAATTATTATTATAATAAATTTCCAGGAACTGTTTCATGTTCTAGGAGATACTTTAGATATATAGTGTTATCTAATCTTAATTTTAATGGTACTTTTGCAGATGTGGAATGTTTGAGAATGATTGCATCATATTGTGTAAAAAGACATATTGGCGATATTATAATTAATGGTAACATTTTTTCAAATGATGTAGATGATAGGGAAAGTGCTTTTGAATTAATTGATAAATTTTTGAGATGTTATCCTAGAAATAGGAAAGTTAGAACTGTTATGTTAATGGGAAAAAATGATTTGGAATTATTAAATAAATATGGTATTGATTTGATTGCTAAAATAAGAAGAAGGAGACAGGATATTATACCTATTGGTTATGGTTATGGTGTAATAACTATTGAAAATTCTGCTATAGGTGTGTGTCATCCTTTGGTAGATGATCAGATTTTTCCTAAGGATTATCATATTGATTACTTGTTATGTGAGGATACATATGCTAGTAAACTAGATGATAGAGGAAACGTTACGGTTGAGACGCCTTGCTTTAATTTAGATTCTTCTGATAAAGTGAGAGGTGCTTTGGATGTTACTAATGCTATTGAAGATGGTAAGATAGTAGATTTAAGTATATTACCTATTGGTGTTAATAGTGAGACGGTTTACATTAGTAATAACTTCGATTATTTAAGAAAATGTAGAAATATTTCTAAAGCAAAAAGACGATAATATGAAATAAAAGGATTGTTTTAATTGAAAAATAGTCTTTTTTTTGCTATACTTTATTTAGGGTGGTGCTATATGCTTAATACATTATTGCCAAGTGATAATTATATGGTTATAAATAAGACTATTTTATATGAAGAAGATAAAAAGATTATAACGATGTTATATCAACCTATTATTGGACCATTACCGGTAATGCTATATTTTACTTTGTGTTCTGATTTAGATAAGTCTCAAGTAATTAGTCCAGAATTAAATCACCATCATTTAATAACTAGTTTACATTTTACTTGTGAGGAACTTGAACTTTCACGAAATAAACTTGAGGGAATTGGTCTTATAAAAACGTATCTAAAAAAAGATGAAAATAATAATTATGTATATGAGCTTTATTCACCTTTATCAGAAAAAGAATTTTTTTCACATCCGATACTTAATGTTGTTTTATATAATAATGTTGGTAAGAAACAATATGAAGAATTGATGTCTTATTTTAAAGTTCCTAAGTTTAACAAAGAGGGATACATAGATATAACACATTCATTTAGTGATGTTTATGAGACTGTTCCTTATACGTCTTTTGATATAGTAAGTGATAATGTTAGAAAGTATAATAAGTTAAAATTAAATATAAATAGTAATTTTGATATTAATTTTTTGATTGAAACTTTACCTAAACATATTGATAGACAAAAAATTTTTACAGAGAGTAATAAAGAATTAATAATTAATTTAGCATATCTTTATGATATTGATGCTACGAAAATGCAAGATATATTAAGAACTTGTATTAAAGAAAATGGTAGTTTATCTAAGGAGGAATTAAGAAAGACAGTAAGAAATTATTATCAATTTGATCACTCGGGGATACTTCCAACGGTAATAGAACATTCTCAACCAGAATACTTACGGAAACCAGTTGGTGATAATTCTAAGTTATCTAAATTAATATATCTTTTTGAAACTACTTCTCCTTTGGATTTCTTGAGAAGTAAATCTGGTGGTAGTGAACCTGTTAAAAGAGATGTTAGATTGCTTGAAAATTTAATTGTAGATTATGGTTTGAATCCTGGGGTAGTTAATGTTTTGGTTGATTATGTTTTAAAAACTAATAATAATAATTTATCACGTTCTTTGGCTGAGACAATTGCTGGACAATGGAAGAGAAATAATGTTTTAACTGTAGAAGAAGCAATAAATTTAGCTAGGAAAGAACATAAGAAATATAGTAAGAATACACAGAAGAGTAGTAAAGTGATATCTACACCGGAATGGTTTGATAAAGATATTCAAAAGGTAGAAACGGATGATATATCAAGAAGTGATATGGAGAGTTTATTAAAGGAGTATAAATGATGAAAAATGCTAATGAATTGAATATATTGAATTTTAATTTTTCTAAAGATAAATTAATACATGACTATGATTTTGAATATGAGAATAATGCTACTTTTAAGAAAATTGCTTCATCATTAGATTTGCCTAAAGATACTTTAATAAAAGAAACTTCTAAAATAATAGAGTCGTCTATTGAGGTAGATAGATGTAAGAAGTGTAAGCATTTATTTGAATGTAAGAATAATGTTGAGGGGTATGTGTATTATCCAATAAATAATAATGGAATAATAGAGTTTTGTTATATTCCTTGTAAATATAAGAAAGAAATGGATAAAAAGACTTCTTATTTGAATAATATATATTCTTATTCATTGCCAAATGATATAAAGATGGCATCAATGAAAGATATTAATTTAGATGATAAAAATAGATTTGAAGTAATTACATGGATAAAGAAATATATTGATGATTATTTGAATGGAATAAAAAGAAAGGGGTTATATTTAACTGGTAACTTTGGTAGTGGAAAAACATATCTTTTGTCGGCTATGTTAAATGAATTGGCTAAAAATGGTCATAAGGTGGCTATTGTGTATTATCCTGAATTTTTGAGAAGTTTAAAGGAATCTATGTATGATTCGGAAGATTTTAATATGAAATTTAATAGAGTAAAAAATAGTGAACTTTTATTAATTGATGATATTGGTGCTGAGGCATTAACGCCTTGGGCAAGAGATGAAGTTTTAGGTACTATTTTACAATATAGAATGAATAATGATTTAAAAACATTTTTTACTTCAAATTTGACTATTAAAGAATTAGAACAACATTTGTCTATTACTAAAAATAGTATAGATGTTTTAAAGGCAAGAAGAATAATAGAAAGAATAAAGCAATTATCAATTGAGTTACCTCTTATTGCTGAAAATCAAAGAAAGTGAGGATTTATATGAAAAATATTAGTAAGGATTATGTAAATGAAAAGGGAGAGAATGCTACGGTAGTATTAACAAGTGATGATAATTATAATGTAAATATGAATGGTAAATATACACTTGCTAATAATCCACATAAAAAAGTAAATAGATTTTTAGAAAAATATCGTAGTTCTATTTTAGGAAGAGATATTGGTACAAAATCATCAGGTTTTGCTACGGTTGCTACATTTGCTACCATTATTAGTATAGTTGTTTTAGTAGTTCTTTATTTCTTGTGGAGATTTTAATTATTTATGGACTATGTTCCTTTACAGGTAAAAACAAGTTATTCTATTTTAGAAAGTTTAAATCAAATAAAAGAACTTGTTTTAAGAGCTAAAGAATTATCTTATCAAAGTCTTGCTATTACTGATAATAATAATATGTTTGGGGTAATGGAATTTTATCAAGAATGTAATAGAAATGGTATAAAACCTATTATTGGTATAGAATTAAATAAAGATGATAGTAAAATACTTTTATATGCTAAAGATGAATATGGATATAAAAACTTAATAAAATTATCGACTTTGATATCTGAAGATAATTTAGATATAGAATTATTAAAACAATATAAAGATAATCTTGTTTTAGTTATGCCATATTCTTTTTATAATAGAGATATTTATAATATATATGATACTAGATACATTGGTTATTCTTCTTTGGATGAGAGAAGTAAAATAGATGGAGAATTTAAATGTGTATGTATTAATAATGTTAGTTATTTAAATTCTAGTGATAGTAAATATATTGATTATTTATATATGATAAAAGAGGGTAAGGTTATTGGAAGTTATGAACTTGGTACACATAATGGTAATCATTTACTTACTCAAGAAGAATTGTTATTAATTCCTAAGGAGGATATAGAAAATAGTAAAGATATAGCCAAGATGTGTAATTTAGTACTTGGTTATACTAAGGGGCTTATGCCTATTTATGATGAAAATATAAATAGTTATGAATATTTAGGTACTTTAGCTAGAAAAGGATTAAATAAAAGACTTAATAATAAAGTAACTGATATATATAAAGAGAGACTTGATTATGAACTTAGTGTTATAGATAAAATGGGTTTTAATGATTATTTTTTGATAGTGTATGATTATGTTTTGTATGCTAAGAAAAATAATATTTTGGTAGGATCTGGTCGTGGTAGTGCTGCTGGAAGCTTGGTTAGTTATTCTTTGGGTATTACAGAAATTGACCCTATAAAATATAATTTGTTATTTGAAAGGTTTTTAAATCCTGAGAGAGTGACAATGCCAGATATTGATGTTGATTTTGATGCTTCAAGAAGAGAAGAAGTTATTGAATATGTAATGAATAAATATGGAAGTAAAAAGGCTGTTGGTATTATTACTTTTAATACACTTCTTGCTAAACAAGTTTTAAGAGATGTTGGAAGGGTTTTAAATATTAATACTCCTATTATTGATGAATTAACTAAGAATACTTTAGATGATTTGAAAACTTCTTACCAGAATAGTAAAAGATTTAAGATGTTGGTAGATTCATCTTATGATTTAAAAAAATTATATGATATATCGTGTCACTTAGAAGGATTGCCACGTCATATATCTATTCATGCTGCTGGTATTGTTATGAGTAAATATAATATAGATGATATAATACCTTTATATAAGAAAGATTTAAATATGTATGTTACAGGGTATTCAATGAATTATCTTGAATCATTGGGATTATTAAAGATGGATTTTCTTAGTATATCTAATTTAACATTAGCTAGTGAAGTTATGAATTTGGTTAGGAAGAACGAAGGACTTAATGTAACTTTTGCTAATATACCAGAAAATGATAAGAAGGTATTTGAATTATTTACAAAAGGAGATACTGATGGAATTTTTCAATTTGAATCTTCTGGTATGAAATCCTTTTTGACGAAACTTAAGGTAGATTCTTTTTCTGATATTGTATCAGCTATTTCTTTGTATAGACCTGGTCCTATGGATAATATTGATTCATTTATTAAAAGAAAACATAAAAAAGAAAAGATTGATTATATAGATGATTCTTTGAAAGATATATTAGAACCTACTTATGGTATAATAGTATATCAAGAGCAAATAATGCAGATAGCTCAAACTATGGCTGGATATACATTGGGAGAAGCTGATATTTTAAGAAGAGCTATGTCAAAAAAGAAAGAAGAAATACTTATTTTAGAAAAAGAGAGGTTTATTACTAATAGTGTTAAAAATGGTTATAAAGAAGAAGTTGCTAATCGGGTATATAATTTAATACTTAAATTTGCTAATTATGGATTTAATAAATCACATGCTGTATCATATTCTATGATAGCGTATAAAATGGCTTTTTTAAAAGTATATTTTTATAAATATTTTATGATATCTTTGTTGACTAATTCTATAAATAATGAAAATAAAACTAATACATATATATTAGAACTTAGAAGACATAATATTAAAGTAGATATACCAGATATAAATGTTTCTTGTCAGGATTATATTATAAATAATAAAAATATTGTTTGTCCTTTATCTATAATAAGAAGTGTTGGTGTTTCTAAAACGTATGAAATAGTTAATGAGAGAAATAATGGATTATTTAAAAGTTTTATTGATTTTGCTAAAAGACTTTATAAGAATAGTATTAATAAGAGAGTGTTAACTAGTTTAATATTAGCAGGTTGTTTTGATAAAATGGAGTATAATAGAAAGACTTTAATTTTAAATCTAGATAATATTATAAACTATGTAGAATTATCTAAGGATGAAGGCCTTATTAGTATAGAAAAACCTAATATAATATATAGTGATGAATATAGTAAGGAAGAATTAATAGGGTTTGAATTAGAAATGTTTGGTTTTTATTTAAAAGAGCATCCAATAAGTAAGTATAAGATAGATACGAGTAATAGTTTAATTATTGAGAATAGTCTTAATAAGATGATAACTTTAGTTTTAGAGATTAATAATATTAAAGAAGTTATAACTAAGAATAATGATGTTATGGCATTTATGCAAGCAAGTGATGAGTATTCTAAGGTAGAGTTAACTTTATTTCCTGATGCTTATAAAAAATATAATAATTTATCTGTAAAAAATATTATAAAAGTAAATGGTAGAGTAGAGAAGAGGTATGATAAATATCAAATTATTGTAAATACTATTGAAAAATTAAATTGATATTTTTGCTTCTTTATGATACAATACAGACATGAGGTGATAATATGCGAGAAGAATTGATAAAAAGATTTATTATATACATATATGATGAAGATAATGGTAAAATTATGTTGGAAAACCATTCTATGGAATATTTGGGGCTAATATATGATAATTATATGCCTAGTTGTAGAAATACATATCAAGGTTTATCAGATGAAGAAATATTAAATATATTAGAACAACAAAAAGCAGAAACACTGGCAAAAATGAAGGGTAATGGAAGAAAATAAAACAACAGGTAAATTTACCTGTTGTTTTTTTTAGAAGATACTGAATTTTGTTTCTTTATTTCATCTCTTATTTCTTCTAGTAATATGACCTCATTGCTTTTTTTAACTTCTTTTACTGCGTTATCTTTTTTAACTTCTTTTTTACGAGTTAATTTATTTATTATTTTAACAATAATAAATATACAAAGAGAAATAATTAGAAAATTAATAATATTATTTAATAATAGTCCATATCTAATATCAGCGTTTTTGAAGGTTATTTTTAAACTGCTAAAATCTATTCCACCAATAACAACTCCGATTACAGGCATTAATAGGTCATCAACAACAGAAGATACTATTTTACTAAAAGCACTTCCCATAACAACACCAACAGCTAAATCAATAACGTTTCCTCTTTCTATAAATTCTTTAAATTCGTTTATTATTTTTTTCATGATACTCCTTTCAAAGAATATTATAAATAAAAGTAAATATATAGTAAAGAAAAAGAACTAATTATATAATTCTTTTTCTTTTAATCTTTTATTTTTAACTATTAGTTTATATGAAGTCTTTTTTAACATGTTATTATATGCTTCAGCATTAATATTATGATATTTTTTTAATGCTTTAAGTTCTTTATCTATTATAGATATTTTTTTTGATAGTGTTTTAATTTCGCTATTTTTACTTATTTTAGAATTATTTTCTAATATTTTTTCTAGTTCTTTATAAGATTCGTTTAATGTTTTGTCTAAAGAATAGCTATTGGTTATTCTTCCTTTAATTTTATTTAATTCTTTAAATGAATTTTTTAAATCTTCTTCTTCTTTTGTGATAGTAATAACTTGATTAAATAAATCTAATTTATCTTTTAAATCAATATCTATTCTTGAAGATGATTCTTCTATTCTAATTTTACTATCATTTATTTTATTATATAAAGACATTTGATACATAAGAATTAATAACACAACAATAATAATTCCAAAAACAATATATACGACATATTCCATAATATCACCTAAATTAATTATAACAAATTAATTTATTGTTGTAAATAATATTGTTTTTTATAATTGATTGGTTCTTCAAAAGTGACAAAGTCTAGGTATATCATTAATACTAGATACCATTCTCCAGTTTGTGGATTAGACATTATGATATGATCTCGTCCAGACTGCTCTATAATGCCTTCAAAGACTCTATCTTGCCATTCTTTACTTCCTGGTACAGTTACATGTAATTTGGCTTTTTTTCCAGCATTTAATCTTAAAATATTTTCAATATAAGATTGTTCTTCATCAAACATGGTATTGTTTTTATTAGTTTCATAACTAGGTACGCTTTGTTGATTAGGTATTGTATTATTATTAAGACCAACTCCTGGAAAAGCATTTCCTTGGTAATAACTTCCGTTCAATATATCATCTCCTTAGTAAATGATATGTAAGTTAATAAAAATATTTACTAAAATTTTTGATGTTATAATTTTCTTGTTTGACTACTTCTTGCTTTTCTGTTATTATTATTTAGAAATTGGGTGATTGAAATGAAAAAAGTAGAATTATTAGCACCGGCTGGTAATATGGAAATGTTAAAGTATGCTATTATGGCAGGGTGTGATGCAGTATATTTGGGTGGTACTAATTTTGGGGCAAGGGCGTTTTCTAAGAATTTTAATGATGAGGAAATAATTAATGCAATTAATTACGCTCATTTATATGGAGTTAAGGTTTATGTAACGGTTAATACTTTAATATATGATGATGAGGTTAATGATTTTTTAAATTATGTAGAGTTTTTACATAAGAATAATGTAGATGCTATTATTATACAAGATTTTGGAATGTTTGATTTAATTAGAAAAACATTTCCTGATTTGGAATTACATTGTTCAACACAGATGCATATTCATAATTTGGATGGGACTTTACTTATGGAAAAACTTGGTGCTAAAAGAGTTGTTTTGGCAAGAGAGACAAGTATTGACACTATTAAATTAATTAAAGAAAAATCTGATATTGAACTTGAGATATTTGTTCATGGTTCTTTATGTGTTAGTTATTCTGGTCAATGTCTTATGAGTAGTTTGATTGGGGGTAGGAGTGGTAATCGAGGTACTTGTGCTGGTAGTTGTAGATTAAAGTATGATGTTCTTGATGAAGATAATCATAAATTAAATAATGGTAATTATCCTCTTTCTATGAAAGATTTAAATACAATTGAACATATAGGGACTTTATTGGATTTAGGTATTAGTAGTCTTAAAATAGAGGGGAGAATGAAGTCTCCTCCATATGTATATATGGTTGTTAGTTTATATAGACAGGCTATTGATAGTTATTATAGAGATGGTTTGGTTAAATTTAATGATAATGATTTATTAAAATTAAGGAAGATATTTAATAGAGAATATACGAAGGGATTTATATTTAATGAATTAAATAATCAGGTTATTAATCAATATACTCCTAATCATAGGGGTGTTAGAATAGGGACTGTTATTGATTATAAAAATGGTATTGCTAAAATAAGACTTAGTGATACTTTGACTTGTGGTAGTGGTCTTAGAATAAAGTCCTTGAAAAAAGAAGTTGGGGTTATGGTAAATGAGTTTTATGTTAATAATAAACTTGTTAAAGTGGCATATGAGGGTGATATAATAAGTATTAAAGTAAATGATGTGGTTAATTCTAATGATATAGTATTGATTACTATGGATAATGGTATTAATAAAGAAATTAAATCTATTATTGAAAATAATCCTAGAAAAGTTATGATTAATGGTAGATGTATATTAAAAATAGGTAATAAGATAGAATTTTCATTAAATGATGGGATTAATGAGGTGGTGGTATTTGGTAATATAGTTAATAAGGCAATAAATAAGAGTATAAGTTATGAAGATATAGTATCTAAATTAGATAGATTGGGTAATTCTATATATAAGTATTCTAATTTAGATATTGTTATGGATGATAATATTTTTGTTAATTATAGTGAATTAAATAATTTGAGACAAGATGCTATTTGTAAGTTAAATGAATTAAGACAATATAAGATAAATTATAGAAAAGATAGTTATTATATTGATGTTAGGGATTATCCTAGGGAAAGAAGAAGTAGTATACTTATTGATGATAAATATAAATATGATAGAGTAAAGGATAAGTATGACATTATTTATAGTGAAGTTATGTGTGATAATACAATAAGAAAAGTACCTAGGGTAATTGATGAATATAATATGAAGTCTCCTTTTTTAGCAGGTGAAATAGGGTCATTATATAAAAATAAAAATATATATACAGATTTTTCTTTAAATGTAACTAATGCTTATACGGTGGCTTTTTTACATTCTCTTGGTGCTGATATGGTAACATTATCTTATGAATTAAATGATATAAAGATAAGAGAACTTATTGATAATTATCATAGGTTATTTAATTGTCATCCTAATGTATCTGTTATATCTTCTGCTTATGAAGAGGTTATGGTATCTAAATTTAGTTTAAATAAGTTTTATAATAAAGATAAATTATATTTAAGAGATATGTTTGGAAACAAATATCTTGTTAGGACTAAAAATGGAGTAATGTATATATATAATTATAAAAAGAGAAATAATAATAGTAATAAATATTATGATATGGGTGTAAATGAAGTAAGAGTAAATGATGATTGCTAAAAAGATTAATTAATTTTAATCTTTTTTGTATATATTATATTCTTTGGTAAATACTAGTAATGGTGAATAAAATGGATGAAAAATATAATGCTTTAGTAGAAAAACATACACCTAAGCCTAATGTGGTTAAGAATGCTATTATGACTTTTATATGTGGAGGAATATTAGGAAGTTTAAGTGAATTATTATTAGAAGGATATAGTGTGTGGTTTAATTTACCTAGAAAAGAGTCTGGTATTTTAGTAATTATTACTTTAATAGTATTATCTTCTTTTTTAACGGCTTTAGGAGTATTTGATGTTTTGGTTAGTAAGTTTAAAAGTGCTTTAATTATTCCTATAACAGGTTTTGCTCATTCAATGACTTCAGCTGCTTTAGAATATAAGAATGAGGGTCCTATTCTTGGTATTGGTGCTAATATTTTCAAGTTAGCTGGAACAGTTATTTTATATGGTATTGTTTCGGTATATGTTTTTGGATTGTTTAGATTATTGGTATTGGGAGGATAAAAATGACTAATAAATATGATAATGTATATATAAATGATAGTTATTCTATTGCAGGTATGTATGAGAGTGATGGACCATTAAAAAAGTATTTTGATAGATTATATGATGATGATATGTATTTTGGAGAAAAAAGTTTTGAAAAGGCAGAAATTAAAATGCTTAGAGATTGTATATCATGTTTACTTGAAGTGTCAAAGAAGAAAGAAAAAGATATTGATTTAATTATATCTGGTGATTTGCAAAATCAACTGGTATCTTCTGATTATGCTATTAGAAATTTTGATATTCCTTATCTTGGTATATATAGTGCTTGTGCTACATTTGGAGAGGGTTTAATTATTGGTTCTTCTTTTATTGATTCAAAAAAATATAATAATTTAATTGTATCTACTTCTAGTCATAATATGGTGGCAGAAAAGCAATTTCGTAATCCTACAGAATATGGTGCACCTAAGCCAGATTATTCAACTTTTACGGCTACTGGGGCAGTAAGTTTATTATTAAGTAATAAAAAAAGTAAAATCAAAATAACTTCGGGAACAATTGGTAAGGTATGTGATGCTAATATAAAGGATGTAAATAATATGGGTGGAATTATGGCAATATCGGCAATTGATACTATAAGAAGACATTTATCTGATTTAAAGATTGAAGCAAATTATTATGATTTAATACTGACAGGTGATTTGGGTAAATATGGGAAAGAGATTGTAATAGATTATTTTAATTCGTTAGGAATAGATTTGACTAAGAATTATAATGATTGTGGTTGTATATTATTTGATTTAGAAAATCAGCCTGTTTTTGCTGGTGGATCTGGACCAGTATGCTCGGCTTTGGTAATGTTTTCTTATATTATAAAGCAAATGAAAGAAGGAAAATTGAAAAAAGTATTGTATGTTCCGACGGGGGCAATATTTTCTCCAACAATGTTTTATCAAAGGGATACAATTCCTTCTATTGCTCATGCTATTAGTTTGGAGGTTGTATAAATGATATATGTATATGCGTTTTTATTCTGTGGTTTTGTTTGTATGTTAAGTCAATTAATATTAGATAATACTAAGTTAACACCTGGTCATGTAACGAGTTTATTTGTAATAGTTGGGGCATTTTTAGATATTGCTGGTATATATGACAAAATAGTTCTATATGCTGGTGGTGGGGCAATAGTTCCTATTACTTCATTTGGACATTTACTTTTACATGGGGCTATGGATAGTGCTAAAAAGTTAGGTTTACTTGGATTATCTTTGGGTATATTTGATTTGACTAGTGCTGGTATTAGTATAGCAGTTGTATCGGCATTTATATTGACTCTTATTTTTAAACCTAAAAATTGACTACATTTAGTCTTTTTTTTGTTATTTTATTATGTTATAATACTCTTGGGTGATGTAGTATGAGTACAAAAGATATTATAATAATGATATTAGTTCCATTTTTATTTACTTTAGTTTTTATGCCTGTGGTAATGAAAATTGCTAGACATATTGGTGCTATGGATATTCCAAATCAAAGAAAGGTTCATAAAACGCCTATTCCAAGATTAGGTGGGTTAGGTATATATCTAGGATTTTTATTGGGGTATGTATTATTTGGACAGATGTCTTTAAGAATGAATGCAATTTTAATAGGAAGTATTATTATCATTATAACGGGTATAATTGATGATATTAATCCTATACCGGCTAAAGTTAAATTATTGGGACAAATAGCAGCTGCTTCTGTTGTAGCTATTTATGGACAAATATTATTACAAGATATTAGTGCTTTTGGATTATATATTAATTTTTCTTATTTTAGTTATCCAATTACCATTATATTTATCGTAGCAATTATTAATTGTATTAATTTAATAGATGGGTTGGATGGTTTATCTTCCGGACTTGCTTCAATTTATTTTTTAACTATTGGTATTGTATCCATTCATTTACATAATGGTTTTGGATTAGATACAATTCTTACATTTATTATGCTAGGTTCTACATTAGGATTTTTATTTCATAATTTTAACCCTGCTAAAATATTTGCGGGAGATTCTGGAAGTATGTTTATGGGATATATGATAGCAGTAATTGCTTTACTTGGATTTAAAAATGTAACGTTAACAACTTTTCTTGTACCTTTAGTATTAATAGCTATACCAATTTTAGATACATTATTTGCAATAATAAGAAGAATAGTTAATAAAAAACCTATATCTGAACCAGATAAGGAACATTTGCATCATCAATTGCTTAAATTAAATTTGTCACATAGAAATACTGTATTAGTTATATATTTTATTGATATATTATTTGCTATTGCTTCACTTGTTTATATTATAGGCAATAGAATTGTCGGTATTGTTATATATGCTATATTGTTTATATTAGTATTTATATTTGTTATGAAGACAGATATTATATTTAAACATAAAACTTCAAGTAAAATTAAAGAATAATATAACGGGAAAAATACCCGTTTTTATTTTTTGTTAATATATAATGCTCTTAAGAGTTATAATGAAATTAATTAATTATGTTAGATAAAATATCAAGTAAGTTAAAAAATAGTATTGAATACAATTAAAATATGTGTTAAAATTAAATGGCTTGATAATATTAGACTTATAAATAAACGTTTTTATATAAAAAAGAACGTTTTTTTCCACGTTATATAAGGAGGAATATGGAATTACCAATTAGTGAAATTAAAAAAGAAGAAAAAGTGTTAGCAGATACGATTGCTTTAATAAGAAATAAGATATCTTCATTGGGGGGAGAACTTATTGAAAGAGATGAAAAAGCTTTAGAATTTAAAAAATTCATGTGGGATAATAAGAGTGATTTGGATCCAGCAGAATTAAAGACGATGATGTCTGATAGTGATTTGGAAATTTCTTTAATGTTAAAGAAAGGGGAGTATTTACAAAAATTATATAGAATACAAAATAATCCTTATTTTGGTTCAATAATATTTAAAGATGATGTTGAAGAAAATACTATTTATATAGGAATATGTCATGTCGAAGATAATTTAAAGTTTTATGTTCATGATTGGCGTAGTCCAATATGTAGTTTATTTTATGATTATGAAGTAGGACCTTGCCAATATTCGGCTCCTGGAGGAATAATTAAGGGTGAAATAACGAGAAAAAGGCAATATACTATTAAAGATGGTAAACTATTACATATATTTGATAATAATATAAATATTGATGATGAACTATTACAAGAAGTATTAGCAAATGCTTCAAATGATAAAATGAAAAACATAGTTAATACTATTCAAATGGAACAAAATAAGGTAATAAGAAATACTAGCGATAGAAATTTAATTGTACAGGGGATTGCTGGTTCTGGAAAGACAAGTGTTGCCTTGCATAGAATAGCCTTTCTTTTGTATCAAATTAAAAATATAACATCTAATAATATTTTAATATTTTCTCCAAATAAAGTATTTTCTGAATATATTTCTAATGTATTACCAGAACTTGGTGAAAAAAATACTAAAGAAACGACATTTCATGCCTTTATGGATAAAGAAATAAAGGAATTTGATAGTGTTGAATCTTTTACTGATTTTATTGAAAGAAGTTATAAGAGCAAATTAGATGATTTTGAATTTACTAAATATAAACAAAGTGATGAAATTATTTCTGATATTGAACAATATATTAATGATATTGTAAGTAAAGCTGGTTTTGTAGATGATTTGTTTGATAGAGATTATAGTTATACTAAGGATGAACTTAATTATATGTTAAAAACGAGATATAGTAGATTTGGTTTGTTTGATAGAATTAATTTTATGGCAGATAAAATAAGTGAATTGAGTTTTAATGGTCGTTTAAATAAAAGTAGTAGTATTAAAGCAAAACTATATGTTATTTTAAATATAGAAAAAGATATGGTTAATATATATATTAATTTCTTTAATAGTAATTTTTCTAAAATAAAAAGAGATATATCTTATATAAGAGATAATAAAAAAATGATTAACTATGATGATGCAGTATTGTTTATTTATATGAAAACTATGCTTTTTGGTTGCAACTATAATACGGATATTAAACAAATAGTTATTGATGAGGCACAAGATTATTCTTTAATTCAATTTAAATTAATTAAGAAGATATTTAAGAATGCTTCATATACTATACTAGGAGATGTTAATCAAACTATTAATCCATATTATAAATATGATACTTTAGAAGTGTTAACAAATGTTTTTGAAGATAGTAACTATATTGAACTTACTAAAACTTATCGTTCTAGTCAAGAAATTATTGAATATAGTAATAAAGTATTAGGACTTAATCATGTTACCGCTATTAGGAGAGATTTAAATATTCCGGTTATAGAATTAGAAGAGACGGATTTAAAAACAGATATGGAGTCTTCGATTAATGAAGCTATGAAATATGGTAAGTCAATTGGTATAATTACTAAGAATGATGAAGAAGCAATAAAAATATATGATACTTTAAATGGTACGTTGGATATTACTTTAATAGACTCGTCTTCTAGAACATTTAGTAGAAAACTTGTGGTTATTCCAGTATATATGGCAAAAGGATTAGAATTTGATAGTGTAATTATATATACTGATAAGAATAATAAATATACAGATAAAGAAAAGTATTTATACTATGTGGCAATTACTAGATGCCAACATAAGTTAATAGTTTATAATCAATAATGTCAAAAATATAGTAAAGTGCTTGATTTATATAGGCCTTTGTGTTAGTATTTTAATTGTTATAGGGAGGTTATTATGGAAGAAAATAGAAAAAACAAAACGATAAAAATTTTAGTAAAATTAATTTTTGCTATATTATTAGTAGTATTATTCGCTTGGTTATTATCTATATTTTTAAAAAGTATTTTTAAAAATGAATATAATAATGTATTTCAAGATAATTTAATTAGAATGAAAGAAGCAGGTATTTCATATTTTACTAATGATAGGTTGCCTAGTGAAGATGGACAATTTGAGAAAATAACTTTAGGTGATATGTATGATTTAAAGTTGATTTTAGAAATAAAAGATGCTAATGGAAAATTATGTTCTTCAAGTGATTCATATGTTAAAGTTACTAGGAATGATGAAGAATATCAAATGAAAGTATATTTATCATGTGATGGTATGGAAGATTATATTATTTCTTATCTAGGATGTTATAATTATTGTAATAGTGATATATGTGAGAAAAAAGATATTACTTCTGATAATGCAGATAGTGTTAATAATGCATTATCAAATAATAATGGAAGTAATAATTCTGTTTTGGAATATGAATATTCTAAAGATACTAGTCATTGGGGAGAATGGAGTAGTTGGTCTAAATGGACAAAAGACTTCCTAGAAGAAACGGATTATAGAAAAGTAGAAACTAAAGTAGTTCAAGAAGAATATACTTATAGTAGACAATTTGAGGAAATAGTTTATGCTAATGTAATCAAGGATTGTCCAGCTGGATATAATTTATTTGATTCTTCTACATGTTATAAACTTACTAATGAAACAACACCAGCAAAATGTTTACCATTGGTAGGACATTATTTATATGCTCAAGAGGGTATTAATTGTTATTATAGAGTTAAAAGTGATATAAGTAATCCAGTATGTTCTAATGTTGATTTTTCTAAATTTGATTTAAGATGTATGAAAATTGTAAGGAGAGAAGCTTCTTGTCCAATAGATTATTTGATGGTTGGTGGAGCATGCAGAAAAGCTTATTTTTCAAGCTTGGTAACTAGTTGTCCAGTTGGTTATGATTTTACTGATAAAACTCATACTAAATGTTATAAAAAGGAAATTAGAACAGAATATTTAGTGGGTTATCGTGATGTAAATTATTATAGATATGCTACAAGAGAATATGTTGAAGGTGTAGTTAATTATAAATGGAGTAGAACTAATAATGATAAAAATCTTCTAAATCAAGGTTATAGTTTGACTGGAAGAACAAGGACAATATTTTTATAGATTTAATAATGAAGTGATTTTGCTTCGTTATTTTCTTTTGTTTATTTGTTTTAATAACTTTGATGTTAATTTCTTGACTTTGTATTTTGTTTGTGCTATAGTATACGGTAATTTAAGAAGGGAGAATTTTGTATGGAAGATGAAAGAAGAATAAACATTGTAAAAGTTCTATTAAAACTTATTGTAGTTGTACTTGTTATATTATTTTCTGCATGGATAGTTACGAAGATTTGTTCTAATAATAATCCTATTAATAGTGATAAATTAGTAGATCAAGTATTTCAAGATAATTTAAATAGAATGAAAGAAGTGGGAATATCTTATTTTACATTAGAAAGAATGCCTAAAAATGTTGGTGATAAAGAAAAAATTACATTACAAGATATGTATGATAAGAATTTAATTCTTGAGATAAGAGACGAAGAAAATAATTTATGTTCTGATACTGATTCATACATTGAAGTTGAGAAATATAATGATGAATATCAAATGAAAATTAATTTATCTTGTTCTAATAGAAAAGATTATATTATTGTAGTAATGGGATGCTATAATTATTGTAAAAATGAAATTTGTGAAAAACAAGAGCAAGATGTTATAACTGATTCAGACAATGATAGTCAACAAAATACGGTTATAGAATATGAATATTATAAGGCTACTAATGGAAAATGGACTGATTGGAGTGCATGGTCAGCATGGCAAAAAACATATCTAGAACCAACAGAATATAGAAAGGTTGAAACTAAAGTTGTTCAAGAAGATTATACTTATGAAAGTACTATTGAAGAGGATGAATATGCTGATGTTATAATTAGTTGTCCAAGTGGATATTCTTTAAATTCAGAAGGAACTAAATGTAAAAAGATAAGTAATGAAACAACTAATCCAGTATGTCCGACAATAAGTGGGTATACTTTATATAATCAAGATGGATTTACTTGTAAGTATAAATCAAATACAACAGCAAATCCAGTATGTCCGACAATAAGTGGTTATACTTTATATAATCAAGATGGATTTACTTGTAAGTATAAATCAAATACAACAGCAAATCCAGTATGTCCGACAATAAGTGGTTATACTTTATATAATCAAGATGGATTTACTTGTAAGTATAAATCAAATACAACAGTTAGTCAGGTATGTCCTAGTTTGAATGGGTATACTATTATAAGCAATCAAAGTAGTGGTTGGACTTGTGTTTATAAAAAATATTTAAGACAAGGACAAGGTTTGTCAGTGCCACAAAATACTAGCACTAGAATATATGAATTTGTAACAACGGCGTTAATTCATGATTGTGATACTTGTTCATATTATAGTGGTGTTATATATAATATATTTGCAAGAAAGACAAAAAGTGCAGTATGTCCAAGTGGATATACTAAGATAGGAAATAGCTGTGTTAAAACTAAAACAAATACGGCGACATGTCCAAGTGGATATACTAAGATAGGAAATAGCTGTGTTAAAACTAAAACAAATACGGCGACATGTCCAAGTGGATATACTAAGATAGGAAATAGCTGTGTTAAAACTAAAACAAATGCAGCAACATGTCCAAGTGGTTATGAAAAAATAAACAATACTTGTAAAAAGGTTTATTATAAATCTATAATTAAATCATGTCCTACTGGATTTACTTTAACTAATGAAACAAATCAAAGATGTTATAAAAAGGTAACAAGTGTAATTACAATGCATGATGTTAGGGATGTTACTTATTATAGATATGCTACAAGAGAATATATTAATGGTACTATTGATTATAAATGGAGTACATCTAATAATGATAAAAGTTTATTAAATAACGGATATAAGCTAACAGGAAGGACTAGAACAAAAAAGGGTGGTAAATAATAATGAAAATAAAAAGAAAAACATTTAATATAATTATGACTATATTAGGAACATTGCTTGTGGGAGAGTTAATTACTTTTGTATTAATGCATAAGAAAAAAGGTCAAAACAAAGGTAATATTTCTACACCTACTCCTACGAATATATATACAACTAATTACACACCATATCCTAATCCTACAGAATTAATAACTCCTGAAATAACATTAGATCCAATAAAAAACATTGAAGATATTAGTGAGATTTTTGAAAATAAAACGGCTAATTTTATAGAAACATTAAAACTATCTGGACTTGAATTAGATACTAAGGAAGTAATTGATTTCTCATTAGCAGTTAATTTAGTTACTTTGATAGATAGTAATTATGATGTTACTAAATATTTAAATAAAGATACGGATTTATCTGCTTTAACAGTATATTCTAAAATAGCATATTTAAATATTACACAATATGATAAAACTAAATCTACTGATGAAATTATTAGATTAGGAAATATGATTATAGAACTAGATCAACAAGAAATATATAATAAGTATGAAAATATGATATTTAGTTTAATGAATACTAATAATAGTAAAGATGGTTTAAGTGATGAGTTATCTAAATTTATTATTGATATTAATGATAAAAATAGTGAATATAATAAGTTAGATCAAGGAAGTAAATATTTATTATCTATCCAAATACAAACTATGTTAAATACTAATAATTTTAATAATAATATAAGTAAAGAGGATTATGATAGATTAGTTATTGAAATACAGAATGCTCAAGCTGTAACTAATGAATTTATTAGACAAAATGTAAGAGATTATGATTGTATGGAATATACTAATAATAAGTCATATTCAAAAGTAAGAAGTCTTTAGAAAATATTTCTAAAAGGCTTTTTTTTCTTTTAAAAAAAATGTATAATGATGTTGGTGATTATGTATGAAAAGAATTATTATTATATTTTTATCTATTACTTTTATATTATTAATTCTTTTGTTATATATTACTAACGATAATTATTATAATAATATAAGTAAAAGTATTAAAGATAATTATGCTAATATTAATTTATATTATGTTAATAAATATAATGATTACTATGTGTTCTTATCAGATGATAATTATGGTGTATTAGACGGTGAATATAATGAAATAATGCTTATTTCAAAATCTTTAGTACATGATAATACTAATAACTATGATGTTATTTACAAAGATAATAAATTAATGTATCAAGAAGAAGTTTTAGATAAAGATAAATTAATATGATATATATACTTATTAATTAGATAAAACTATTACTATAGGAGGAAATAATGGAAAATAATGTTAGAAAAATTCTTATGGATAGACCGCTTGTTATACCAAGAATAATTATTAATAATTATAAAAAATTAAATATTACTGAGGAAGAGTTAATAATATTAATATTTATTATTGATTATGGTGTTGACTTGGAATATAATCCTAGTATTTTTGTTCAAGAACTTAATATAGATAAGTATAAAGTTTTAGAATTAATTAATTCCTTGAAAGAGAAAAATATTTTGACAATATTAATAAAAAAAGAAAATAAGAAAGTTTCGTCTGAATATATTTCTTTACAACCACTTTATGATAAAATTATGAATATTGTTATGGATAATAAAGAAAAACAAATAGAAATAGATGAAAATATTTATAGTATTTTTGAAAATGAGTTAGGTAGAACTTTATCTCCTTTGGAATATGAAAAAATAAAAGAAATGGTAACATCTTATGGGCAAGAACTAGTTGTGGAAGCTTTAAAAGAAGCTGTATATAATAGAGCAAATAATTTAAGATATATTGAAACTATATTGTCAGAGTGGAATAAGAAGGGACACAAAACCAAAGCAGATATTTTAAAAGATAGGGAAAATTATAGAAAGAAGAAAACAGATAATATTAAATTACCTGATATAGATTGGTTGAATGATGATGAATAAGATATTTGATTATTTAGATTTTTTGTTTCCAAATCCTGTATGTGAGTTGGAATATAATAAAGATTATGAATTATTAATTGCTATTGTTTTGTCTGCTCAAACGACAGATAAAAGAGTCAATAAAGTAACTAGAGTGTTATTTAGTAAATATAAAACAATAGAAGAGTTAGCCAATGCTGATGTTTCTGATATTGAGAATATTATTAGAGAAATAGGTACGTATAAAAGAAAAAGTATGTATGTGAAAAAAATAGCAAACTATTTATATAAAAATAACATAAAAAAAATACCTAATGATAGAAAACTTATAGAAAGTCTTCCTGGAGCTGGTCATAAAACAGCTAACGTGTTTTTGGGTGTTATTTATAATGAGGCTGTTATTGCTGTAGATACTCATGTTCTACGTGTTAGTAAAAGATTAGGATTGGTTTCTTTAAATGATGATGTTAAAAAGGTTGAACAAAAATTGATAAAAAAAGTACCAAAGGATAAAAGAAATAAATTCCATCATCAATTAGTACTTTTTGGTAGATACCAATGTAAGGCAATAAAACCATTATGTAATGATTGCCGATTAAAACAAAATTGTAAATACTATTCTTCTATAGTAATGGCAGATACAGGGCATGATTCACAAGCATCTTTAACAAGATCTTCCTTATCTTCTGGAACTGTGTCTACAACAGCTTCAGCTAAGCCATCGTCATTAAAATCAAAAATTTCTTGATCAGTCATAGCAACACAATTACCACAACCAATGCACATATCATTAACACGTGTTTTCATACATATCATCCTTTCTTAACTAATTATAAGTGTAAAATTGATAAAAATCAATAAAAATGTTAGTATTTAAAAATAATATATGTTATTATATATTTAGTAAAGGAAGTAAGGTATGGAAACAAGAATAGATAAATATAATAATAAAAATATACCTACTAGAGTAGATAAAAATAAGGAACTATATACTAAGATATATAGTGCTTATGATGAATTTGAAAATTATAAAATACCTATTGATTCTAATGAAGTTGACTTATCTAATGTAAAAAGAAATGTTACAAGTAGAGTGGAATATAGACAAGTTAAGAATTATAGTAGTGCTACAAATAGTAAAATTGTTAAAAGAAATCCAGATGTTTATAAAGTTGATTTTGATAAAAATACTGAAGTGTATGATGTAAAAGATA
>ERZ773229.202-NODE-202-length-64329-cov-17.596742_pt1 | contig 64329 bp, 88 predicted proteins | sample MGYA00580992_ERZ773229 | MGnify/ENA primary metagenome ERZ773229 (study PRJEB29015, sample SAMEA2737795) | human gut metagenome | biome: human gut; feature: human-associated habitat; material: faeces | place: China | collected 2012 ... | reverse complement strand
GCTGCAAAATAATTACTGTATAAAACAGTATATACATTTGTTAACTTGCCATTTAACTCAGTATATGCATCTGCTACCGCCTTGGCATCTGGCACATATCCGGTAGCCTTGGTAGCTAACAGATCCTCCTTTGTGGTGATCATCTGTGCAAATGCCGGTGCGGTCAAGTCCGCAAAAAACTTTTTAATCTTGCCAAAGACCGTCTTTACGCTCTCGCCCGTATTAATGTTCTCGCGGTTCTCTGCCTCGGTAAAAGTGATCTCGGAATCTCCGATGTCACCGCTGAACCCTTTGGCCAGATAGATCCAGTTTACCTTATCATCCCTGGGAGCTCCGTCCGGAGCATCTTTAATAGCCAGATATGTACTGCCGTTATGTTCAACCGCGTCCAGTCGCTCATATGTGGTATTGGAGTCGTAATCTCCTTTGTAAGATATTCCGATTTTTCCGAGAGCATTGTAACCTTCCGGTGCTGCCATGTCATTGTCCTCCTTATGCTACCTTCCAATATAAAACATTATCAACTACTACAAAATCCACTCCTGCGCCATCCTTCATATAAAGGTTCATCGTGGTTTCATCCAGATAGAACTTAGGTTCAGTGATTTTTGCATACGATTCTGCTCGATCCGCATCTATCTTGGCCTGTGCTGCAGATGATGCCGCCGCAGATGCCTGCTGTGTTGCCGTTTCTGCTTGTACGGTAATATCCGCCAGGTAATCCGGCTGCAGCTTATCCGCCGTAATACTCCCTTTCTTTATATCAGCTTTTACCTTGCCATCTTCCCCGATGGTCCAATAAATAGTATCCGAGTCTAAAAATTCAAACTGCGTGATGAGTGCAGACATATCTATGTACTGTTCTGTTCCATCTTTTAAGTAGATAATAAGCTGCTCGGTAACCGGATCATAGCCGAAGTTGATGGCAATCTGTGCCATCAGGGTATGTAATACCTTGGTTGCTCCAGAATAATAAGTAACCGTAATATCGCCATTATCCTGATTAATGGTAATTCCCGTGATCATCCCATTAGCCTCTGTAGTTGACAGCTTAGTCAGATCCAGTGTAATCACACGCTCGTCAATAATGCGAGTCGCATTACTTAGCTTGTCCATGTTGGTCTTATTTAATGCTGTTTTGATAGATGGTTTATTCTCCCAGTAATCCTCTTCCCAGTCATACGCTCTCTGCATCCTGCTTCACCTCCTGTTTTGCAACCTCGGCAGCATCCCTGGCCGCAATCTCTGCCATCAATGCATCCCTGGCTTTCTGTTCCTGTCGTGCCAAATTCTCCTGCAATGCCATGCGCTTAACTTCCTCCGGCAACGGAGATGCTTCTACAAAATTTGCGATTGCCTGACTAAATTCCTTGATTTCTAAATTGCTCATATCTCTTAATCCTCCGGTCCCAAATAAGTTATAACAGTCCCACTAATGGTTTTTGTTCTCCACGCAACTACTGTACCTTTATAATTCATGTACCCGCTGACACCCATTGCTCTTACGCTGACCAGATCAACGCTTGATAGCTTATTTACGATAGTCGCAGCGCTGATTCTGTCCGCTTTAATCACCCCAGAGGATGTCCAGTTGGATACCTCCATGTAGTCTGCCTTTACAGTGCTGGCGCTGATATAGTTGGCTTCCACGTTGCTCAGACGGGCTGATACGGCTGACAGATCAGATGTAGTCACATGATCCGCCTCCAGTAATCCTACGCGGCCACTGACGGCATTGAGAGAGTCGATGGTTGCCTTGGTGGCAATCAGGTTGTTTAGTTCCAGTTTGGTAGTATTCAAGGTTTCGATGGTCGCGTACTTGATCACCATCTCATCTGCATTTACAAGCCCGACCAGATCTATCCTCTCAGCCTTGATCAGTGCCTTATCCGGTGTCAGATTTATTTCTGCAATAAGATTATCTTTCGATACCTTTAATTCAACCTCTCCTGCTACCACTTTTATCTCTGTAGATAAGTCATTTTCGATATCTTTCATTTCCAGCCGGGTCTCTTCCACTGTCCGGGTAAGGACATTCGAATTACCCTTCAATTGGATGATGGACTTCATAATGCCATTGACCTGTCCGGTCCTGTATTCCTCGCCCTCCGCCGTATAGCTGTCACGAAGTGCCTGTATGCCTTTTAATGTGCGCTGCAGGATATAGGTATAAATGGTCTCCCGAGTCGTGTGCAACAAGATGCCATCCCCTACCTCCAGGCAGGGATTGCCGCGGGCTTCCACCTGTGCCGGACGGTACCATACGACACCGATCACGCTGAGGACGCTGTCTGCGATGATTTGCAGGTCTGCAGCAGACTTGCCATACACCAAAAAGTTGTCCTCGATGATGTAACAATTATTGCCATTACCAGCGATGGCACCGATGTCGTTCTCTTCCTGGCGGATCTGCAGCTTATCAATATGTTGGACTACAAAATCCTCATACTGGCAGGAGATATAATTGCTTCTGGATACCTCCGTGGTTCCCATCGGATCTGCCGGGTAAAGATCATCTGCAGGATACAGATCATCTGCAGGATACAGTCCCTCAATCATTTGTTCCAGAACTACATACCGCAGCTTACCATTTCTGCCAATATGACCAAAACAACCGTTGATCTCGCAGATGGCTTCTATAACCGTCTTTCCTGGGAGTTCTCCTGGATCTATGGTCTTTTCCACTGTCATATCATCGTTAATCAGCGTGATTTCTTCCTGTTCCACGCCGACATAAGCACAAAAAGCAGTTCTAAATTGTCGGAGCGTCATCGGAAAAGTTAGGCTGTTATACCACCCGGACACCTCAGCATTCAGGATGTCGTACATAGCATCATAGGCTACGATATCCTTATAAAGTCTGTCCGCCGTCGGCTTGTCCGAATATACCTTATACTCCCCCAACTGGTAGGCTTCGTCCTGACCTGCAAGCAAGATCGACACTCTCATTTTCTTACCCTTGAAATTTTCTACCGTATCAAGTACCTTTATTTCAAAAGATGATGCATTGCAGCAACCGAACCGAAGTTCCTGCTCATCACAGAGAGACTCTGTCACGGTCATTGTCTCTGACTGGAACTCAGCATTGGTCAGAGTTGTGCCGGATCCTGGATATGTAATTATTAATTGTTTATCCACAGAATCATCATAAAACATCTGTTGCATACTTTTTTCCATTTTAATACTCCACCAACGTCACCTTGAAATCGTTGTAGTCTATGTCACTCTCCTGCTCTAATAGTGTGTGGATGCTGTAAGTAGTGTCTGACATATAAAAAATTCCAGAAGAATACTCCAGTGTCTCATCATTCCAGTAGGTACACCTGACTCTTCTCTGATTCTTCTCCGTCTGAGGCAGCTCTGCAAGTCCAATGATATTGTTCCACGCTCTTCTCTCTTCCAGATTCATCTCTCTAATATTCAAAGTCAGTTTCGTTTTAAAATTAGGCGATGTCTCCCGGTGCAATAGAATATTGGCATCTCTGTAGGCATCTATCTCCACACGCTGATTCGGAGTACTTTCCCAACCATCCGCCAATAAGAAGGAGTTGGGGAGAACAACGTCCCCAAACTTAATTAACCATCCTCCAAATTTCTGCATTGTTCTCCCTCCTTCCTAAATAAATGCACTCTGTCCATGTGTATTCTGGTACATCCTATCCTGCCGTACCGTCTCACGGAAGATTTCCTTTCCATCCAGTTGCGCCACAAACGTATAATTTTCACCACCATTTTCCGCCTGTGCCTGCTTAAATGCTTCAATCATAGTAGCCAATGGTGTCTCGATGTTGGTCTGCCCTCTGGGCTGATCTCCGAGAATTGCCGTAAATGGCTTCCCGCCCTGAATCACTGCACCGTTGCCCAGACGAGGAAGTGATACTTGCGCATTCCAGTTCGGAATATTGGGACCATCCCATTTTTTCCCGCCAAATACCGGAACCCAATCAGGTATATCTATACTAATGGAATTGATAGCATCAATAATGGCATTTATCGCCTTAATAAAGCCGTTTGCAAATGATTCTGCAATAATATTTCCCATATTTGTAGCATCCTTTGCATATCCTACGATTGCGTCAAACGCACCTTTCCAGTCTACTACAAATACGTTTTTTACAAAGGTTCCCAGTTTACCTAGCATATCCTGCAGTGTGGCAAGTGCTTCCACGCCATTGCCTGCCCACACAACCACACCGGCTATAGCTGCTATTACTGCCATCACTGCACCTACGACCACGGTTGCCGCTCCACCAATCGTAAGGAATACCCCTGCTAATATTGCACCGGCAGAAATCAGCAGTAATGTCATATTTTTGGCATTTACACCGTTTTCCGTAATATCTTTTAGTGCAAGGATCAGCCCTGCCGCTCCGCCGACAATCAACCCGATTCCTGCGGCTACCGGCCCGAACAGGATCAATATCCCGGTTACAGCCAGTGCCAATCCTGCGACATATCCAACAATACCATCCCAGTCCACACCGTTTTTCCACATTTTGATGTAGTTATATACCATCAGTGCAGCTCCGGCGATTAGCATTACCAGTCCTAGAGCCTTAACAAGATACGGTCCAAGTCCTTCAAGATCTTTTAAAAGTCCAGCTATTTTCCACGCCAGTAATGCAATTCCTATAGCAATTACTAACGGTTTTATAAGTTCCAATAATTTCTTTGCTTTCTCCAGCATTTCCACCATTTTGGGATCAACTTTGGCTTCTTCGAAAGCATCCTTGCCAGTCAGTTCTCCACCACCTGCAGTGACTCCACCCTGATCGTTCAGCACATTCAGTTCATCAAATGCTGCAAGTGCCTTCTTTGCAGACTTACTGGCAGTATCCAATGACTTTGCATAATCTATGGTCTGTTTTCTCGCACGAGTGTAAGTGCTTTTCCCCTGCAGGATTGCCATAAATTGAGCCACGGCATCTGCCGCCTTGATCAACCAATTAATAAGCTTTACCAGATACGGGATAGCCATATTGACAATGGGCTCGAACGCTGCTGCCAGGCTGTTTTTAAACTGTGCACAGCTGCTCTTTAGAGCAGACATCTGTGCATTGTAATCCTTGGAATACCTGGCAAGATTCTGAAAGCCCTCTTTCATCGCCGAGACCATTGTGTTAAATCCCTTAGTGATCAAGTTAAACACCAATAAGCTTAAGGTGATTCCCTTTAGCCGCTGCAGTAGCGTCCCAATCAGTCCATTTGTTTTTTTTACTCCGTTACTGGCTGTTGAAAATGCCTTCTGAGCACTTTTTCCAGCTTTTTCAAATCCTTCCGCCGTATATCCCTGCTTCTGCATCAGTTCGGCCTGTCTCGTATTCAAGGCGCTCAGATTTCTCTCTGCATAGGCTAAATCCTGAGATAGATTCTGATATTGTTCAGTGTCCATTCCGGAAGTAAATGCCCTTCCCTCTTCCACAAGCTTCTGCATTTTTTCTTTTAGTTCATCTATTTTTAGCCCAGCATCCGCTTCCTTCTGAATCAGGCTCTCCCAAGGGGATCCCATATTAAGCCCAGCCGCCACGAAATTATCTTCTTCAGCTACAAGCTTTTCCAGTGCTTCTTGTGCTGTCTTTAATTCCGCTTCCAGTTTTTGATACTCTTCTGATGGGATTTTCTGTTCTCCTACCTCCCGCACTTTTTTTCTCAGATTTTCTACCTTATCAGTAGCCTTATCTATCTGCAGTTGCAGCCGCTGCATCTGAGATGTATCAATTCTGGTACTTATTCGGATTTCATGATCTGCCACAGTCTCACCTCCTGTCCCCAAAAAAGAAAATGAGCCCATCACACCATTAGGTGTGACCGGCTCATTGGCTCTACTTTTCCTTCTTATTTATATTTGCATATTTCATGAAATCATTGATCCTTGCCTGCTCCTCCGGAGTAATTGTGTCATCTTTCGGCGGTTTGATTTCATATATTTTCTTGGCATTTCTATAAACCTTTTTCTCTTCCGGTGACATTTTGCTGGTGATCTCTTTCTGCCGGATGTCCATAACACGGGTAAATGCACATTCTTCCAAATTGGTCAGCAGACCCATAAACTGAAACCAGTGCATCCTGGTTCTGTTGAGATCAATATGATATTGCGCCCAAAAAGCCGCATAGATTCTCCACTGATCAATATCCCAATCCATGACAACGTCATTCCTCTTCTTTTCGGGATAATTGTCGTGAAGAAAATCTGTCATATACCAGTTTATGGCTTTTCCAATGCCCGCATTATCCGGTCGGGAATCTGTCGGGAAGAGCAGCCATGCCGCTACGTAAAACTTTTCCAAGTCAGATAAAGAATCATCCGTAAGGCACTGGGATATCATAATACCGATTTGAAAATCCGTATCTATCGGATATCCATTCCAGTCTTTCGGTAATGGGTCAAGCAGTATATTATACATACACTCACCTCATCGTCTGTATCCCTTTCCACCATGCCTTTTTCCATTGTACGGGATCTGAGAATTGTTTCCCTTCCTGCTGCGATTGTATTTTTCATACAATTCCTTGGTTCGTCCGTTCGCATATTTCTCAGCAATGGGACCGATCTGGTCGAAGAAATCGGCAATCATAAAAGGATTAGGCGTAATGTCTCCAAATACCTTCTTACAGGTTTCAGCACCGAACACTTCATCAATGTCATGCATAATGCCGTGTGTCTTGTCGATCATGATCTGCAACTGTTCTCTTTCGGTTTTTTCCTTAAACTCACCACCGGATACATAGTGCTGGATCTTTTCCAGATGCTCTACAAGATCCGTAAATCCTGCATAGAACTCCTGGCTGCCAAAATTACAGATAATGGTATCTCCTTGATCGTTTACCTGCACTTCTGTTCCTGCTGCAATATTTTTCAGTTTCTCCATGCGCTTCCTCCTATTTATTCGCCGACCGTGAAGGTCTTGGTTGCCACTGCAAAGGTACCGTGAATGTCATCCCCGCACTGCTTGACGTTGATCACATTATGTACATAATCGCCACCGTCTCCACCACTGGATGTTACAGATACGGTACAGGGTACCTTGATTGCCTTATAGGTACCGGGTGTTTTCTCCACCTCATCCTTCAGCCGAAACCGCACGAAAGAGGTCTTGGCCTTGGCTCCCACGGGCAGGGTATCCACCAGCCGATCGATAAATACCTGTACCTCATCCTCCACGCAATCCTCCTTGTCCACGTCAAAGGATCTCTGATAGGATTTCACCTTATTGGATGCACTCGCCTGATGAATGTAGTGCTTGGTCTCCTCTTCAGGATTCATCTCCTCGGTCAGAGACTCCACACCATCTCCAAGCAGTTCATACTTAGCAGGTTCCACATCCATACTTGTGTCAATGTAATGTCTTAAATCTTCTCTCACGATTATTCTCCCTTCTTAAAATACTCAATGAAAATTGTCATCTGATACAGAGCTTTGTTCTGTTCATTCTTACCCATGTAAAACGGACTGGAAACTCCAATCTTCTGAACAGTCACGCCATCCAGCGCAGGGAAAACCTTCTCCCGGTTCTGCCTGTCGATCCAGTCTGTCAGCGCTTCCAGCCATACTCCATTTTCCACACAATCAGTATTAGTCTGTGTATCCATCCTTGCCCGAATCTGATAATATTCCTTATGAATTTCCGCACCGCTGATGAATCGCTTCACATTGACCGTAGGCTCCTTGACCAGCACGTAATCCACCGTGCCGCGCATCAGATCCGTATCAATATGCTTCATTTCCTTCGGGTCAAACTTTTTTAGCCACTCAATAATTCTTCCACTTACAGTCACTTCATAGCCTCCTTTGCTGCCTTAATCATGTTTTCTGCACCGCCTGCCTGCTCATACCGTTCCGCCCATTGATGCCCTCGGAGACCACCTGCTTGTTCTCCACCGTTTGACCAATTCCAGTCTTTCTCTCCGTAGTAAAGCCGTCTCGCTTTATCATCGCAGTCATAAACTATTTCACCAGATCCAACAACGGTATGAGTATGCCCGCTGTCAATCAATGCTCCCGTGTCCATCGGGACATAAGGCTGCACACCACGTAAAAATTCCTCATCCACGGCTTTCTGCACCCTGCCTCCCGGCTCCAGTCCCAGTTCCTTGATAAGGCTCGCTGCACTAAAGTTACAGACATAATCCATTCTTCCTTTACTCATTGCCTACCACCTTAATTGTCTTAAGCCGCGGGCGGTTGCGATTATCCGATACCGCTGTGACAGTGACTACATACTGGTTATCCTCCGCCAGATCCGTCAGCCTATAGCCATCCGCAATCTCCCGGACACTGTTTCCCAGTACCAGCTTGTCCTGCCCGCTCTTGGCATCCAGTGTCCAATACTTAGCGACCTCCTCCGCAGGGAGTTTTCGATATTCCTGTGGCTCCAGGTACGGCTTATTGCCATAACCCCTCTGGAAATCTACCGTGATGCTCTCAACCTTCGTCTCCGTCTGCACGCCATTGACCGTTGTAAGTGCCGTTTTGTTATGGCTCCACTGGACTCCCCGGACAATGGATCTGATCCACGTCTCCTTATCTGTCTCGGGATCCCTATGGTAGTTGTAAACTGTCATAATATCCGTAAATAGTACACTCATAATGCACCTGCCAATCCCGTACCGGACAAGCCGGAACGTATCACAGAGGTAAGCTGCTCTTCCTTCTCCTGTGCTGTTGTGACCTTATAGGATTCCGAATACCCGTCATTACTGACGGATGCTATGCCGGTACCCATTCCGGAGGCATCCTGCGCTGCGATAGTATTGAGCAGCTGGCAGAAGGTATCCTGAATCTGCATATGGACCTGCTGCTGGAAGTCTGTTGCTGTGTCCTCGTTATAAGCATCCTCAAACCGCTTTGCCCTCATATGGGTGATGGAATTAAACTTAATCTCTGCCCTTTTTGAAATCTTATCAAATTCTTCCTGGTCAGAAATATTAGAATAAAGGGAGCTGTAATACTCCCACGTTATGTAAGACATACTGCTCCCTCCTTTTCTACTCTTCTGCGGGATCCTGATCTTCTGCCTTGGTCTTTTTGGGGACCTTCTTGGCTTTCAGATCTTCAATCTCCTGTGTCAGTGCTGCATTCTCGGCTTTCAGATCTGCGATCTCCTGTGTCAGTGCTGCATCTTTGGGAATTGCTCCCATACCTACTGTCCTCATATACTACCTCCTACGCCTGGTGGCTTAAGTAGATACCAGCCACCTTATTCTTGTAGACATCCACAATACCATACTTACGATACTTGATGATATCAGCATCAGCATCCGGGTTTGCAGATGCAGGAATCACATTAGATACCACATGCTTGTCATGTTTGATGATTGCGGGCTTGTGAATGATCATAAAGTTAATGGATTTTGCAGCTTCCTGCACCATCTCATAGTAAGAGGACATAGCCCCAGCGGATGCACTGGAACCAGCAACGGGAGAATAAACTCCACCGCTCTCCGTGTAATATGTCTTACTGGTTACCGGTGTAATGTCCTTAGTCTTTTCATACTTTGCAGTACCCTTTCGATAATGTCCTGCTTCCTCTCCTGCAGACTTACCGTCCAGCAGATCAATAGATGTATAAAATCTGCCCTGAGGTACGGGTTTCTTGATAGTGAATCCCGCCAAAATCTCCTTGGACTTATAAGTATCCATCATTACCAATGCATTGAGCAGATTGGCTGTTGCATACAGGATTCTGCCCTCTTCCGGTACCTCGTCATTATCCATCGTATTCTTAGCCTCCAGCAATTCTGCAAGGAACTCCTCTGCTGTGACAATTTTCTTTGCCTCACCTTTAGAAATACCTTCAATTCCGGCCAGAGTAGCAAATGTAAATGCATCCGCTTCCGGTGCTACTTTGGTACGCATAAGTTCCGCACCTGCCATGCCAAATGCCAGTTTATAGGTTTCCTGATTATCCATAGCATCTACAGACAACTTGGCACCACGATCATAGTTATATTCAGTGGATACCCACTTGAAATCTACAGTGCCTTCCGTGTAACCACTATTACGGTCATACTCTCCCAGACCGGTTACTGCAATCTGGGGATATACGATTTCCTTTGCATTTGCTCCGGCCCTTGCCATTGCGGGATCTCCCGTCAGATCTCTGGTAACGGATTCTCTCTGATACACCTCATCAAGCAGAGGTGCGAAATTTTTTGCTAAAATAATTGTGTTAGACATTTAATTCTCCCTTCTTATTTTGTCTCCGATGCAGGGGGCAATCCCATAGCGGCTCTCATTGCAGCATCATCTGCATTCGATCCACCTCCGGTTCTCACCTGTCCGATCAGATTTCCTGTTCCTACCGGATTAGGCTCCGGTGCGCCGAAGAGCATTTTACTATCTTCTGCTTCTGTTAAGGCTTTCAGTGCTGCTGCGATATCCTCTTTCTGGTTTTTAGATGCTTTCAGTGTTTCCACATCCAACAGCGCCATAATAGCCTTGGCATTCTTGCCATTGGCCGCAGCAATGTTTTCTTTCACAAGATCATTAAAATCGCGATCTGCAATCTTAGCATCATAATCCTTCTGGATATTAGCTTTTTCTGTTTCCAGATCATTGATTCTCTGATTCAGGCCAGACACATCTACATCCTTAAATCCGTCTAACTTATCCTGTAAGTCTTTCATGGCGGTATCATTGGCCTTGATTGTCTCATTGGCTGCGTCCAGCTTCTTGGCCTGATTATCATAATCAGTCATGGTCTTGTAATTCTCCAGTACAGCCTTTTCAAAGTCCTTTTTCTTATCCTCCGGCACTTCCAAGCCATACTCTTTCATGATTTCAAAAATGTTCTTCATATTGTCCTCCTAAAATATTTTGTGAATCGCACTTTCTGCGATATGGGAAATTGCGGAAGCAGGGATCGAACCTGCGACCTCCGGGGCATGAACCCGGTGAGCTGCCTCTGCTCTATTCCGCCACTGTAGAGCAATAAAAAAAGAGCCGCAGATCAATTACTTGGAATTGATCACATCGGCTCTAGGCTCTACGTTGATTACTATTTCATTTTTGCATTTCTTGCAGTACGCCGGAAAATTTGAAATCTTCGTGCTCGGCAATACCTTAAGGAAATGCGGGTTGCCACATTTCGGGCACTTACACCATTTAGAACTCATATATTACCAACTTTCTGTAGGTTGGCGTGTCTCACAGTGTTATTATAAAACAAACTTATGTTTGTTTCAATAAAAATCTGTAATCTTTTTTACTCCAGCTTATCCTTCTTCCATGATAGCTTGTATTAGCGGCATATATTTTTTTTCCAACCTGATATTTATACGGGTTCTTTCTCCATCAAAAGTGTGAGTTGTCGAAGGGGAAATCTTCTTCTCCTCCTCTTCACGTTCTTTTTCCCATTGATTGGTAATCTCATCTATCCTAGCCTTTTGGCTTTCTGACAATACTCTTTTGCTCATACGCTATGTATCCTCTATTTGCTAAGCTCTGCATGATTCGGTGTTGAAGTTCTCCGGTATTCCCTTCGTCCATCATATCTTCAATGGCCCATCTCCATGCCTGATTATAAGTTACCATATCTATCGGTTTAATAATTTCAACTCTATAGTCATATTTTTCATTTACCAGCCTGTATGATGCTGACTGGAAATACCTCATAAGATTAAAATCATCTTCACCAAACGACATTATTCCATTTGTTTTCGGATGGTTATGCAGTACTATGCACTCTGACAGATCCAAGTTTCCTACGCTGACTGCATCTTCTACACCCTCATTGTAATACAGCCTGCCCTCTTTATCAATGACAATCAGTTTCTCTATTTCACTGTCCCTTATCTGGTTGCCATAGTACTCTATTGCATCTTCCGCCTTAGAAATATCGATCTGTCCGATATATACCGGTTCACTGCCATCCCCTACAGCGTCAGATGCACCTAATGTCTTTGCCTTTAGGTCATTCTCAAAAGAGGTATCATGGTATTTTTTCCACGCCTGTGTCTTTTTCAAATCCGATGTGCCACATTCATACCGCAACCGTGCAGGCTTCTCATTCACTCCAGCAGACTGACAGAACTCCTTGTACTCTCTACGCTTCCTGCTGATTTTCACATTGATCTCTTGTGTATCCATTCCAAGGGCTTTGAGTGCTTCCTTTTCCCGTTTCAGTGCCCGGATATTTCTTTCCAGCGCCCGCATTTTCTGCGTAACAGCATAATAGTCATATTCCTTGCCATTGATAATAACAGGGGACGGCTCCGGACTCTCCTTCGGATAGCTGGACACTCCCTCGAACCACGGATGATGATTATGTCTGCAGTTATACCCATACAGGCCAAGCGGATCATTTTCATGCGCACCATCCACGCTGTAGCCTGTGGCTCTCCATAGATCTGTTATATAGTCCTGGCCAATGCGTTTTGCTTCCGTCCGGTAGTCCTGCCCTTCTTTCACAAAATACACATGGCCCTGCCACTGCTCATGATTGGCATGACCAATTCCCGTGTTACGGGCTCCCCAGTGCTTGGAGACGTATACCAGATTCTCGCCGGATACCATAATATTATTATCCAACACCTTACCGGCCATCTGGTGGCATCCGGTTCTAACCGCCATTCTCGTGGCAGTATCCAGCTGCATAGAGTACCCCGAAGCAAAATCAATGGACCGCAGACCGCTCTGTGCAAGATTATGTACGGTATCCTGTATCACCTTGTCCCGACTGAATGTGCCGGAGCATACTTTTATAATAGCCTTATCCAGTTCCCGCTGATACGTATTCTCCACCGCCTCATATCCGTTCATGGTCTTAAAGCCGGTAGTCTGCGTCATATTTTTAAGGGCTCCGGCCGTCTGCTCCGAAAACATTTCCACAAGTCTCGGCAAAAAAGAGTTATCCGTCAACTCCTTCGCATTCTGTTTCCACACGGACAGATCATCAATCCATGCCATATTCCCGGCACCAGCTACGATCTCATCATTTGCCTTGTATGCCTCCTTGGTAATGTTATTGATAATATCACGGATCTCCCGCTTATATTCCAGGGTGTTTTTAGCCACCGCTTTCCGGTACTCCGGGTCTGACGTCAGTAGCTTCATCGCTTCTTTGCGGATTCTCGCCGGACTATACCCCAGTTCACTCATGGAGTGCGCCTGCAGCTCCGCAGTCCTGGTATATGTCATGGTCTTCTGTATCCTGCGGGCAATATCCACGATGACCTCATGCTCCAGATATTGGAACAGCGGTACAAGGGCTTCTTCTATGATCTCCAACTGCTCCTCTGACAACATTAGTCTTCATCCTCTCCATCCAAATTATCATCAATCTGCAACTTTTCATCTACCAATTTCTGTGCCTCCTCTTCCGTGAGACTGTATGCGTCCATCAGATACCAAACCGTGAGCTTCGGAATGTCGAAAGAGAGCGCATCATTACGTTTGCGTTCCAGTTCTGCCTCCCGATCAGTGATATAACTATCATCAAAGTCCACCAGGACTTCCTGCTCCAGGTTGAATGACTTGCCGTGGAAGGTATTTGCAAACCACATCACCGCCCGGCAGATATCCTGTATGTATCGGACGGCTTCCTGCCGCTGTCGGTTAAGTTCCTGCATCTGATCCTGACGCTCTCCCACATACTCGGTTGCTGTGGTAATCTGCCCGTTTTCGAAACTATATTTCTTTGTGCCATAGCCGAAGGACATAGATAACAGGGACAATGCCAGTTCAAACGCCTTGGTGATCTGCTCCACACGGATCTCTGGATTATACTCCTGGATCATGCCTTTTTCTTCCGGTAGTTTCTCGCCAGTAAATACGAACAACTTCTTTTGCTCCGTGGTCAGCTTCGGCTTACCATTCTCATCGAACTCACATAGCAATTCACTAATTAGAATGATCTTTTCTGACTTATCCAAATCAGAAAAAAGAACGTTATAACACAGATCCACAACTTTCAGCGCCGGGATTGCATCCCACAACTTCGGCAACCCATAGCCTTCCATATCATCCAGATTATTAACCTCCGCATTCCGCATCACCGCAAAGGGCTTCACATCACCTAGTTGTACAACGGTTTTCCTATCTGTTATCTCAGTACCTTTATCGTCAAACACATGTGTCTCTGCAATGTAATTGCCATCCTCGCCAATGGTAAACAGTACCAGCGTGGTCTGCTTCTTTCCCTTGGACAAAGCACTCCCCGAGAAAGCAGCCTCGATCACAATATCATCTTCCACAGTCAGCGGCAGAAATGCATCCGCCTCCACATAATTCAGTTTGATCTCGCCGCCCTGCACGGAACCATCATCCATAAAGGTTGCATTGTCCAGACGGATGTAGCAGGCCGTTGTCCCGTCCGCTGAGGTCTTTTCCAACTGCTTGCGGTACTGAGTATTAAATTTACTGCCGTCAAGCACTGCTGCAACATAGTCAGCATGTTCACCGTCCCCGGCATTGATCTCTAATACTTCACACAGGTTTGCATCGTCCGAACAGCACCGCTTTCCAAAATTCAACCGGCTCAGTTCGTATGGGATCCCATTCAGCGTTTTCCGTTTATGAAAGTCCTCTATAATCCTGTTGCTGTACCAGTCATCGCATACCTGAATCTTGCTCAGAGCATTATCATTGACTGTGTATCCCTTTTTCTGTAAAAAATCCTTTACGCATCCTTCCATTTTCTTCTCCTTATCTTTTTAGATCTATATACTCCACGAAATCCAACCACGTATAGCAGAAGCTGTCCCACCTGTCGTTGACATTTCCTATGTTCTTGTCCTCCGGCTGATCCGGGTGGTCCTCATCCCACCGCAGGGAAGCAATAGCTTTTCTGGTCTGCACACAGCGCTTATTGATTTTGAGACGCCCACTGTTAAACAGCAGATCAACGGTCTTGGGGCGCTCTGATATCTCATTTTTACGACACCCCTTGATGTTCTTGTAAGGCAGCCCTGCCTCTTTGGCAGCACTCCGCAGACTGTTGATCATGGTAGGGCTGGCGCTGTCTGGGAACACCCAGTCCACCCTGCCATACTTTTGAATGCATGTACGGTAGAACTCCACAAACTTGTCGCAGATCTTTTTGCTGTCAATATCTTCTGACAACGGTAACCCATCCTCTTCCAGTGCCTTGAAATCATGATACCTGTTCTGATAGCCGGTAAGGTTGTATGTTGTCATAGAGCCGTTACCGCCGAAGTCGATACCCATTACAATCTTGAAGAACGGAACCTTCAGTTTTCCTTTATCGTCAAAGATATCCGCATCCTCAAACAGATACGGCGAATCATCATCGGCAAAGTATCGGAAGATGATACCGGATGCCAGCACCCACAGCCCTGATATGAACCGATCATAAAACACACCCTTGTACATACGCTCATATCGTTCGATAATCTCCTGTGCAAGGCTCGGGTTGTCCCGCATCGTGAAATGTACCCGGATTAGATTCTTTTCAGTGATCTTGTCGATCCATTCCAGTTTTATGTAATGATCGGGACCTTCCGGGTTGCAGTTGAACCAATATTTAGAACCTTCCACAGAGCATCGGCCTGTTGCCTGGTTGACAAACGACTCCGGCATCAGGGCTACCTCATCGAAGAATACTCCGGCCAGTGTGATACCTTGGATCAGATCCTGCGATCCCTCATCCTTTCCGCCAAACAGGTAAAAGGTATTCTCCTTATCCCCCTTCCGGACAACCATATAATTCTCCGAACGGTGCTCCTCAACCTGATACCCACGGGACAGGAGCATACGCTTTAACTGTCCGATCACATTACGACGGAGTGACTGTATTGTCTTACCACAAAGTGCAAGGTTCTGCCCGTCAAATGTTTCCATCGCCCACAGGATGAACGACAGGGACATAACTGTGGTCTTGCCGGAACGAATTGAACCATCACAGATAATGCCATCTTTATCTGCATACGGACTCTCCAGCATCCACCACTCCAGAACGACTTTCTGTTTATGGCTGAATGGTGTGAATTTGAACAGTGCCTTACGTTTCAACTGCATCATCCTCCTTGAAGGTTGCCGCTACATCACCCTGCAGTGCATCCATAAAGCCATCATCCTCGTGCTCCGAAGATTCTCCGCCCTCTTTCTCGGCTCTCCGCCTCTCGTACTCCACCCGGTACTTGCTCTCCGGGTGCATCAGGAAGTACTTGGTCAGCCAGTCAAACGCCTTCTGCTTGTCCGCCAGTTTTATAGATACCCCGTCCTTTCCCTGCTTCACCTCTTGAATGATCTGCGTATCCACATTATTGGAATCAGACAGTCTGACCGTGTTCACCTCTTTGGTAAGGTACTGCTTAGTGTCTGGATCCTTGACAGGGCCGAACGCTCCCATGACCTGCACATTCTCCCGCCCGAACGACATATAATTACCGATATCCGCAAAAGCAATCCGCATCTGCAGCTCTACCACATCCTCGGTGCTGGTGACGATCTGCTGGCGCTTCAGCTCCTTCAGACGTTCTATCTCTGCTCGGACCTTATCTTTTGTCAGCAGTCGTGAGCCATTTGCAATGGCTGATTCATATGTGCACCCATATGCCTTTTGGTAGCTCTGCGCCGCATTGAATGTCCGACTATAATAAATACAGAACATTTGCTGTTCCGCCGTAAGTTCATCGTTCCTCAGTGTCTCTCTCGTTCCATCATCAACAAACATTTCACTTTTGGTATTCTTTGTTGAAACGTTGCGTTTCGTTTCATTTTTCTTTTGAAACGTTTCACTTTCGTCCTCATCCCACTTATGTCGGTTCTTCCATGTCCGTACAGTAGCCGGTGAGCAGCCTAACTGCTCCGCAATGTCTACCAGCTTCATGCCCTGTTTATACATCTGATATGCTTTATCACTTAAAGGATTTTTCTTCGCTGCCACAGGTTACCTCCTTCCTGGCAAAATAAAAAGAGCCGGCACGTGGATTTCTCCACGTATCGGCTCTATGGCTCTACATGACATTTATATAATAGCTTTTTCTCCAAATAGCATCAACAATTTTTCTTATTCATAATATATATTACTGATTGCATCCTCATATTTCTGATACTCTGCTATCATATCGTCTCTTTTTAAGTTTATATTTTGTTTTAACTCTAACACTACATCTAACAGCTCATTTATTTGTTCATCTTTATCTTTTTTAATATCAAGGATTTCCTCAAACCTTTTAATATAACCACGATCCTCCTGTTGAAGATTTAATATCAATTTATACAGTTTATAGTTGAGTTTATGTAAATAATCAAGATAAAACATATCTCCTTCTATTCTCTTGAAATCTTTAAGGAACCTGTACACATCCTCGCAAATAGATTTACAATCATAAAAATAATAATCAGCGAACAAAACGCCTAACAAATGTGTGAGCCTTTTGTTTTCCATATCAATTTGATGCTGTTTCATCTGTCTCTTAATAATTTCTTTATTTTCTTTATCACTCTTCTTAAATGTTATAAGCATAACTATAACTGTCACAATCGCTCCACTATATGAAGCCATAAAAGAAAACCATGTTTCATTACTAAATTGGCTAACTATAGGTGTCGAAATTAATATTTTTTCCAACACAAACGGAAATATCACAAATGCGACTATTATCACTATTTTCATACAAAAAGTCCGATATTTTGAAATAAATTCTCTAATTCTTTTCATAAATAATCCCCTTTTTCTATCACATGATATTAATTATATTATTTCATCTACAACATTGCAACTCTCAATCTAAAAATAGATCTCATGCACTCTTGATTCTCTGCTACATAGTGCTGTCCGTCCGTGCTCCGATTTATATGTATCGAAAATCACTTCTTTTTTATAAAATTGTTTTTATGAAATTTCCGAATATTTTTGTCCTTTTTAACAACTTTATGATATAATATTGTTGCTGGAGGAACGAGCAAGGAGGTACATATGAGTTGTTCAGATTGTGAACATTGGTATCCATATTTTTATAATAGTGGCAGAACAGGAATGTGTGCTGCTAATTATAAACATGAAGTTAATGCTAGTATGTGGACATGCAGAGATTTTGAAAGAAGAACTGGAAAAACATATTATGTCGATAGGGACGGAGCACAAGTTCCGGGGACATCCTATCCGTAGGTATTAATATCATAACGTTCCTCCATCAAAATATGCCCGTATGTGATATTTTGCATACGGGCATACACAATTTTACAGCATGTTCAAGTCCAACCATTATAAGTCAACTTTTCTGGAACGGAATGTCACCACGCTTATTAAACAAATCTTTGTTACTTTTTCTCCTCATTCTTTCCATGCGTTTCCCCTGCATCATTCCATATCGAAATGCCACCGTTACTGCCTGGGGAGAATCGCAGTCCTTGATCAGAGCATCCAACACCAACCACGAAGGTTTGCTTTTAATAATATTCTTCTCGGCCCGAAATAACTCCTGTTTGATTCTCCTGTGCTTCATACAGTTCTCCATAACTCGAAGAGTCTCTTTCATGCCATCTGGGCACTTCTCCCACAACTGTTTCCTTATCTCCGAGGATCCGCCCATGTATGCTTCAGCCAACTCCCGATAAGTATCATACAATTCGTTATCCTTATTTAGGATCAATGTGTTCTTCTCATCATTAAATACTGTTAATGTACCAATACTGGCTCCTTCTTCCCACTGGCCCAAAAAGCAGCTTACCTGCTCCGCTGTCAAATCGGATAAGTTACAAGCATCAATTCCCAGTTCTGCATTAAGTGTTTCGTACATACCGTTACCTCCCTACATCTGACAGGCCACAGCCTGCCTCCGCCGTTGCACCAGTGCAACTCTTACCAATTCTTCAAGGAATCTCTTTTCATCGGGATTGCTTACCCCTTTTACATATTCAAGAAATTTCTGAAAGCCTTCCTCTGACATTTTTGCTAAGGTATTCACCATTTCAATGATTTCTATCTCTACCATTGTCTGTCCCTCCAGATGCTCACATAGTTGTCATGCTTATCTGTGCATTGCAATCCCTTATTTCTTCTGTAAGGACAAACGGTAATTCATATTCATCAATGATAGATACTGCTTGGTCACACTGGTTACGCTTTATAGCCTTATAGGTACTGACTCCGAACTGGCGTTTCAATTCTCTATGTATGTCCTGATACACCTTGCTACGCATGGATGTATCTCTATACGCATTGCTCTGTTTCCCGCCCAGTGCATCCACTCCGCGCTTATGCACCGCCGTAGTGATCCGGTCACACTCCACTGCCAGTAATGGCATGTCCAACTTGAAATCATCAAGTTCCTGCCGGACACTCTCAATTTCTTCCCTAAGTTCCGTATGCCCCTGCGCTAAAAGAGCAATTTTGCCATCAGTTGTCTGTGGAATTTGATTTTGCCCATATGTACCTGTCTTACGAATAGACGGAAGGACTTCGGAAGTTACCCACTTGCGAAACTTCTTTGCTGCCGGTTTATCACTACGGAGGACAACTGCATATAAGCCGGACTCGGTAACAAAGTTTGTCTCCCCTGCACGCCCTAGATTTAATCTAGTGCGTTCATCTTCATCAAGCCTTTTAGCAACATCTGTAACATTTTTAATCCCCAATGCTTTGCAAATATCACCAAGGCAAAACATCGGTTCACCATTTACTATGACTGTTCGAATTTCTCCAAACTCGTTATTTTTAAATACTTCAATCTGATTCATAATTCCAAATTCTCCTTGATTTTTAGGCTAGAATCTCTTATTATGAACATAGAGATTCCGTTTACGGGTTTCTTGTTTTTGAGCAAGCACATCGGTCGCCAAACTTACTGTGTTTGCTCTTTTTTTCTGCTTTCCAAATCTTTCTTCACACATCCACTAATGTAATCCTTTAATGTGATTCCGTTGGTAAAGCAAAAAATTTTCAGTTGTTTGTGGAACTCTTCATCAAGTTCAATTATTACTCTCTTCATTTCTATCACCTCCTATCAGAAATTTTATTTCAGAAACATTATTCTGTCAATAGATATTTTTTCTGTTTAGAAATTTTATTTGTAATTATATGTTTTTATGCTATAATTAAATTGAAAGTGAGGTGCATGTAATGAATTCTATCTTTTCAGAGCATATCAGAGAGCTGCGCAATAATATGAAAATGAATCAAGCTGATTTCTCCAAACTTATAGGTACCAATCAGTCCACTCTATCTGCATATGAAAATGGTGATCGTTTTCCACCTTATGAAACACTAATGGCAATCGCACAACAATGTAATGTATCACTTGATTGGTTATGTGGTCTTAGTGATATTGTAACCACCAATGGTCGTTTAGAAAAATATAGTGATGTAATAAGGTTATTATTCAAAATAGAATCTGCCGGAATAATTGGATTCTCTTTAAGATCCTACATTGATGGCTATGGTTCTAAAAGTTCTGAAGTATCTTTCACGGATAGCAATTTGTATGATTTCGTAAATGATTGGCAAAAAATGCGTGAAGTACACACCAACTCTATTATCGATGATGAAATGTATGATTTATGGATTGAAAAAACTTTAAAAAAATATGATAAACCTATTAATCATAATGACTGGATGAACATTCCTGATGGCATAGATGATGTACTTCCTTTCGATTAGTATCTATAACAGAGCCCCTACTGAATAAGTAAGGGCTTCATCTATTCCCTACTCTTTTCTGCATCTGCCATTTCCTCTCCTTATTCACTTAATCTTTTTACTCTTCGGATACGAATACCCACACTATAGTCTTTGTAAGTACCTCTGTAAAGCCAATCTTTTGGACACAATTCTCTCATTTTTCCCCAATTGTGCATATTGCCAGTATGAGAGATCTGCTAATGTTCCTTATCTTTGCATTGCTTATCTTTTCCACATGTTTTAATCAAAACTGTTGGCTTGTTCCTTGTGTCTATTGTATAATATTTTTTCAAAGAATTGTCTGACATCTTAATTTTATGCATTTTGCCGTTTTGTGCTTTTCACTATAGACTCTGGTAAGAGTCATCGGCTCTCTCCTTGATTTTTTTATTTGACTGTAGTACTATTTAGTAAATAATTTGTTTAGGTGTCTCCTTGGTCATCGGTTCAAATCCGATCTCTGCTGTGTGTTAACAGGAACGTCACTGTCAATTCTGCTTTATGTCGCTTATGAATTCTATAGCGACAAGAAAGGTCTGGTGCCTATGTTAATCAGTTCAATACTTAATTTTTTAGCTAATCTTGGAACAAGCAGCGTAGCTCAGCAGGTAGAGCAAGGAGCTTCCTAAGCAAATTATTTTAGTTTTTTAAAAGTGATTTCATTTGACTCATCTACAGGCTCTTCGTCCTTTTCACAAGCTGTCACCATTTCTGCATCCATAGCTTTTTCTTCTCCGACTTCTATGCAAAATACCGGTTGCCCCTGATCTGTTACTCCGAAAGTGTTGACGTTCTCATATAATTTTCTTTTTCTCGGATTAGCAAGGATAAAACTTACCGGTGCATCATCCGGGAATGTATTCAAATATTCTTTTAATTCTTTGTTTGTCATTTTTCAAAGGAACCCGATATATCGTCACCCCGGCCGGAGGTTCGGCTCCTTTCTTGCTTATTGATTTTATTTGCTACTGTGGTAGAATTCCTTATAAAGGAGGAATTTACATGAAAACTACATATACTTCCAAACAATATCCAAATTCTTCATCCAATATTTCTTTTTTGACAGAAGAGGTTAATGAATGCCCATTATGTAAAAAAGCAATCAAACCCGTTTGTCTAAATATGTTTCATTTGGAAAGAACTTCTCCCTACCTCATGCATGGGCATTTCTTGTGTACTTCATGTCAGCGAAGTTTTGTTGCTGACTACAAAGTACATTTAGACAAAAACGAATATGTTTCTTCTGATCCTACTAACATTGGACCTATTTCTTATCGCGAAGAATCATTTGATGACAACGTAAAAGCCATGTCTCCACAATTTGCAAAAATATATAATCAAGCTCTTGCTGCTGAAACATACAATCTGGATGAAATTGCTGGATTAGGTTACCGAAAATCACTTGAATTTCTAGTAAAAGACTTTGCTATCCATACTCATCCAGGTGAATCTGATAAAATAAAATCCATGACATTGAGCCAATGTATTACAAAGTATATTAACTCGACAAATATAGCAACCTTAGCTACTCGTTCTGCCTGGATTGGCAATGATGAGGCTCATTACATCCGCAAACAAGAGAGTCGCGATGTCCAAGATATGAAAAAATTCATCAAAGCAACCGTCTATTTTATCAGCATGATACTAATCACTGAAGATGCAGAATCTATTGAACCGGTAAAATAGATTCCTTAATGGATTTCGCCTCATACTCTATTACGGGTAAACAATGCTCCGTGTCCATTTCAGCTAAAAAATTGCCTTCAAAGTCCCAGTATTGAATAACTTCTCTTACTGGGTCTTTTTCCGTTCCAAGACCTCTTTCAGATTTTGTTTCAATCACCTGTACTACTCTCGCACTTTTGGTTCCTTCTAATCTAACCATATCTGTTTCCTCTCATTATTTTATAAAATCATCTATGCTCATCTGCCCTTTGCAATTACCACCGATAGTGGATGGATCCCATCCGACTCCGATATATTCCAGTACCTTCGCCCAGCCATAATCGTTTCCATCTTTGTCTTTGCACATATGGAACATCAGATAATCCCACTCTTTGGGATTGCTCTCATAGAGCAAATCAAATCTATGTGGCCGTTTCTCCATGTGTATTCCGAAACCACACATGCTGCATCCGGTACGCTGCGCTTTAGTAGTATACAGAGTTCCGTCCGGTTTCTTCTCAATAGTCCCGTATATCTCCGGGATCAGTGAATCGGGCATCACAAAATTCTCTGTAAGCCTGCCTTCATGTAATAACTGCTCATGGAATTCATCTTTCCATCCATTTCTCCATTGCTCGTCCATCTCCAGAGCCAGGGACAGAATATCCTGTCGATGGAATATAGCAAACGGTGCTGATCTGATTGTGGATGCTCCGAAGTAGTTGCAGCCGTTCATCCGCAGGCTCTTGGCACGTCTGCCGCCCTCGGATGCCATCAGCCCTAAATACGGTACACTGTTATGCTCTTTTCCCCAGTCATCACAGTTCTTTTCTTTGAGGTAATAACAGCACTTGGACGATACCAAGAAATCAGGCTTCTGATAATCACATCCCTCGTTTTCGTTCTCATACCCACCGAACAGCTTCAGCCATCGATGATTAAGCTTCATTTTGGAATCTTTCTGCCAACCACCATATTCCCCAGTCTCTCCGGTAATAATTGCGTGGCGTACCGTCTTATTCTTCTCAGATGGATTCTGCAGCAACTCAATTTTCCCGGCAATCTCCTTGGATATGACTGGAAAACCGAACTCCTGGATCACCTTTGGCTTACTCCAGTAGGTCCCGTCCTCTCGTTTCAGCGGTGGCACATTTATGATCCCGATTGCCCGATGTACCCTCTGAATGCTTTTATCTTCCAGATAGGATGCCGATACTCCCGGAACATCAATGTTACACACCTTTTTTAGGAATATGTAAAGGATGATGCTATCCAGTCCTCCTACCGATACATGGCAGTTCAACCCCCGCTTATCGCATTCCCGCCGAAACTCTTCCGCGCGGATCTGCGCATACTTTCTCTTAAATTCATACGACTGCCTCTCTTTCTGCATGAAGGTTGCAATCCTCTGCTTCGTTCCCAGCCGTTCCATTCTTTCCTGTACGGATTCCACTTTCTTCTTGGAGTAAAGAGCTCTTTATTGCTGGCCAGCAAACCTCTCACTCCTTTCTTCATATTATCTGTTGACGAAATAAATAATCAGGGATAAGATACTTGAAACACTTCCAACAAAACCAATAATGTCTAATATTTTCTTTTTCATGGCCTTTTCTCCTTTCATATAAATCAAGACAGGTAGCTACTATCTTCATAATTAATATGTTAGAAAAAAAACAAAAAAAGAAAATTTAGAGCAGAAAATCATATATTTTATATTTTTTTAATATTTTCTGCCTGCTCCTTGTACTGTCTCCCTGCCATCTGCACCAGATAGTGCTGTAATGCTTCATCCACGCTGACACGATGCTTGGTGCAATATCGGTCAACGTAGCATTTAAAGTCCTCATTATTGGCATACAGGGCGGTGTAATCAATGTTCTGCATCTGCTCCACCTGCCTTTACGATCTCGATTGCTCTTTTCTTCAAATATTCTTCACATAATCCTTGGCAGGCTCCAGTAGACCAATCGTAATCACTACAATCCCTCTTGCAATTAGTGTTTGCTCCTGTCTTAATCTCTTCCAACTGTTCCACAACCTTGTCCGGATCGTAGGCGGTCGGCTGTTTATCAATAACAGAAGCAATGCGTAAAAAATCTAAGCAATCCATGTCTTCGTTCTTTGAAATTGCTTTTTCTAAATCCGCTTTTAATTTATCCGCATCAATCAATCTTCCCATCGTTTGCCCTCCTGTTCCATGCTTCTATGGCTCTTTTCTTACATTCCTCGATATTCTCCATAGTGTCATCCTCTTTGTTTGTGTCCGGGCAAAATCCCTCTGTCCTTGCACCGCATTTACATGCGCACCAAATGGTAAAACTGTAAGATTTTGTAGCTGCTTTAATTTTTGCTTCCCCGCCGCAGAACGGGCATTGTTTCAGTTCTTCACTCATTATTCACACCCCTTTTCTTCTAACGCATTGTATAAGCTCAAGTATATTTCAAAATCATTCGGGTTCATTTTGTTCGAAAGAAAATCTAAAAAATCCTTATTTTTTAGGCATTCCTCCACCGTGCCGATCTGTCGGTACTGCTGTACCTCTTCCAGTGCGTTTATTGCCATTGCATAAGCATTATCAAAATATTCCCCCCATGATGTATCACATGGAATTGCTTTTCCAATTTCGTTACAATCATATTTTAATTCTTCAATCGCTTCATTCACCGTCATGCTCCTGATCCGGTCTGCGTTGGTCTTTTTATGTAAAAATGCTTCTACTACCGGCAGCCATTCATTTGCAAAGGTGCTCTCAATACTTCATATGGGTTCTTGGACAGTGGGAGAAGTTCCCATCCGTCCTTTATCAGCCAATTTTTAAATGATTCTAATTTAGAAATATGTAATGTATTTCTGTTCGCCATTATTTTCCCTCACTTTCTCGGTACGACTCCGGCAGTGGCATCCAGGCTGTGATTTCAATTTCATCATCAACAACATCAGGTTCATAATATCCGTATTCCTTGAGATAATCTTCACATACTACCGAATACCAGTACCATTCCCCCTCGTAGCAGATACCAGTTGCTGTGAACGGTACATCTTTAATGCTTGCATAATAAGGATCCGGATTGTGGTTTACCCATGTAATATTGACCGGAACATAATCTTCCGGCAGTCTCTCGCTTACCGGAATCCAACCAGCAACGCTTTTTCTTTCACTAACAACCTCAAAGCATTTATCTTTCCATTCCAATACAAAATCAAGGTTATACGAACTGTATCCAATGTGGTAATAGTCCTCTCCGACTTCTTTGTATTTGATTTCGTAATAAGGTTTTTCGCTTATCATATTCACAATGATATCTAATTCGCTAACTTTAATACGTTCTGTTTGTTTATTACTCGTATCTTGCATATAATCAGCTTCTTCTCTCTTCATTCCGCACCTTCCATTTCTGACAGCTTGGCTTCGGCTTCCGCTTCTGTCAAGAATACCGTCTTTCCGATTTTTTCAAAAGATATCCAATTGCAAAAAGTATTTGATTCAATATACATTTCTTCATCTGCCACACGTATTTCTCTGCAATATGCAACATCAACTCCATCATCGGTTATGAGGTAAATATTACTTCCAACCTTGCACGGCAACCGTATGAGCAATCCCTGCTCCTCGGCATCCTCATATGCGGCAAGCTTCTCTATTGTGCAATATCCTCCATCGCAATTTGTATATTTATCATTCGGATTTTCTTCAAAGCGCTGATAAAATGTTCTTAATCCATTTTCACCGTGATTCTCCTTTACCAAAATTCCATCAGCAGTTCTTTCTGTCAGTCTCTTCATCCTTGCTCCTTTCCTTGATCCTCGGTCTCTTCACCATCACCGGGTAACCGCAGTCATACGGCTTCGTGCGTCCGATGCGGATTGCCTGTACACTGGGATGCTTCTGCATATCATACAGTTCATCCTCATCATAAAATCTTTCACTCATGCGCCGATGCCCTCTCTTCTCCATATCTTCCGATTGTCAGCAATGTAACCGATAAATCTGCATATTCCTTTTCCAGCGCCTTTAATTGCCCATCTATCTCATCCATACGGTTTACGACATACTCTTCAAAGGATGCCAGGTTATCCACCACCTTGACCGTTTCCGGCTGTTCCTTTGCTTGTGCCGGAGTCGGATGCTTAGGGACTATGCTGTCACTGACAATCTCTAAAATCTTAGATTTCGGACATGCATTGAGATCTGCAAGGATTTGGATCTGCGAAGGCTTATGCTTTGCCTGCTTATATCTCCGGATGATCTCCTCATTTGACATTTCCATCAGACCACCTCCGCTATCTGCCCCATGTTCATCAGATCCAGCCGCATCCCATCCCGAAACTCCATGTACGCCCCATCAGCATTTACCGTGTAGCCGTAGATTTCATGGATTGTATCCGGGTAATCATCTTCAAGCTGTACTCTGGATCCAATTGGAAGTTTATGTATCATGGCTACTGCCACACTAATTTTTCCCATTTGCTTTTTCCTTTCAGTTTGCCAGTAGGGCTTTTTCATACTCTGCCATATCTCCATAATCAGCTCTCATCATACCTTTGTTGGCATCATACCTTTTCTGTGCTGGTGCCCCTTTACTTTGGCTACTGGATTTTTCCCAGGTCCTTACCGCTGCTTGCCAGTCCTTCATGTGGTTTTTTCCAACCATCCAACCCTTGGATTCGTAAAAATCGCAAAAGGCCTGCGGGTCTACCTTGTTCCCTCGCTCTTGACAGTAGGCTCTCACCTCATCAACAGTAGGCGGAACGAATTTTTTCTTAGATACGTTAGTATCTTCTTTTTTTAACTTCTTTCCTTCTTCCTTTTCTTCTATTGTTGTCGTTAGAATGTCATTAGAATGTCGATTGCCTGTCGTTTGGCTGTCATTTTGTATGTCACTCGACTGATACTCACAGTAGTTTTTTACCGTAAATACGGTATATTTCGGATATGTTTTGCATGTCACTTCGCCTGTCAATTTTAGATGCGAAATTGCGGTTCTTACCTCCCGGATCGTCATGGATGTCTCATCTGCCAACTTTGGAAGTGATGAGACGAAGGATCCGCGGGGAATCACCTTGCCTTCAAATCTTCCATCTTTCCAATTTGCCCTGAGAAGCATATGGATAAATAACCGGCAAGTATTTATATTTCCGTACCACTCCCATTCCATGATCTTCCGGTTCAGTTTTATGTACTCCACGCAGACCACCTACCCTATTCCGAAATCTTTCAACGACATCTGACCGGTATTATCTGCTTTCGGTGCCAGGCACCGCCGTATAGCTTTACAACGCTTGCTACAGCTACTGGTCCTTGCCTGCTCCCTGAACAGATATGCCTTGACTTTCTGCCTGTCCGCCAGACTGCCGTCCGGCCGGAAGTATCCATTATCTATATTGATGATAAGTGTATCCCGCTGCAGCAGAGCCTCTTCCAGCTCCTTGCGGATCTTGCGGTCACTCAATCTTGTATCTGTCACCAGTTTTTCCCGAGATATCCGGTTGGCATATCCAAAAGGTATGTAATTCTCAATCAGTATATAGACCACCTCCCGGGCGGATCCCCGTCCGCCCTGACACTAATAATGGCTGTTTGTGAGACACCACCACATGAACGGTTTCTTTCGCCCCGCAGGGCAGGTGTTGCAACCTCATAAGTAAGACCTTCCAAACTCTTTTATAAACTTCTCACGGGTCCCGTAATGTTCCTCGTAGTACCGCTGACATTCCTGTTTCAATCGCAGATCAAGTCCCTGATTCGGTTTCATATGGACACTGTCCGATCCGTAGATATGCAAAGTAGGATGCAACGGCACCAGGAATCCTCTTTCCTCGCTGGCGGCCTTACGGCTGCCGTTAAATACGTGATGGATATGCACCACATTCAGATGTGTGATATAACAATGGTGCATATCATCCGTAAGCACGCTCCAACATTTCTTCATGGTTTCCACGCTTTCATCATGCTTTCTAATTCATCTGGAGGAAGCGTCTCAATTCCCAGTTCTTTGGCTTCTGCCACGATTCCGTCAATAAAATGACTCATTTCCTTTGTGTCATACTCACTGGACCCCTTAATCATTGCATAAGCATTAAACGTGCCGTTGCTCCTGATTGGCATCCAATGGCCGGTTATCCGGCTCATATCTACACAAGCCTTTACCGTAACAGTGATGGGCACACCGTCCGCCTCTTCCAGTACACCATAATCTTTCAGCATCTTTTCATAGATTTCTTCCTTGGTCGTAGGAAACTCTTGTGCATCCGCAATCTTGCTCATGAGCACCCAGGCATACGCATTTGCATCCAGTGACCTCTTCTTGCGCCACTTTTTTGCGGTAATCACAAGCTTGTCCAAATCTTTAATGCTGTCATACTGGCGGGACACTTCGTCGATAGAGTCAGCCTGGAATGCAATATTATATTTTCCCGTAGCAAAATCCATTGTGATTCCAGCCACTTTCCCGGTAAATTCCATCAGCCAGCCTCCTTAGTTGGCATATTCTTAGCCTTCTGCAGGAAGTCTTTAATCTGCAGATCTGACAGTTTATACACATTCTCAACTTTATAGGTCTTGCAAATAGATACGGCCGAATATCCTATCCTTTTCAGCTCAGCCTCTACCAGTGCCAACCTTTTCTTGTCCGCCTCCGTCTTACCATCCGGCTGTTGCGTAGGATCTGTATATTTGGTCTTATCAGCATCCCAGTACACGTCAGCACCGATTCCCAACTGCTTGCATGCAACCGAGATTGCATCGGTGGTAGCCATCTTATAACACTCATCCTCAACATAAGCAGTACCATCTTTCTGCTGCTTGACAAACATTGCTCCGCCCACACCGTGGATGGGCTTTGACCATTCATCCCCGACTTTTATGTAAAGCAGGATATTCACAAAGGCAGCCACCTCCGTACCGGACGGCTCCAGCCACTGTTTAGTAACCTCGTAATACCATCCAATTCCACAGGGGCCGAACTGCTCCGTGAGTACCTTGATCCGCCACAGCGGATTGATTTCTGTTTTTCCTTTCAACCTGCCGCCGTTGATGGCACTCTTGGCTTCGTCCGGCACTTTCTTCACCGCATTATAGATTTTCAGATTATCGTCCATCAAATCAGCTCCCAATCAATACCAACGCTCGTCAGATACATCTCCAGTTTCTCTTTTGCCTCCGCTGTCAGTGCCATGCGGTACTCATACAGATTGCTCGAACCTTCCAGATCCTGCGGGATCATGCTATCGATTACTTCCTGCGCAGCCTCTTCCTTTGCCTGTTCTACCGCAGCCAGCTTTTCCGCTTCTGCCGCCGCAAGAGCCTCCTGTTTCTCCCTTTCTGCTCTGGCCAGCGCCTCACGCTCCCGCTGTTCTGATTCCAGTTTCGCACGCTCCTCCCGGCGGATGCGTTCCTCTTCTTCGCGACGGATGCGTTCCTGCTCTCTGGCAAGGATTTCTTTCTGCTGCTGTTCATACTGGTTGATGTAGAGAATAGACTTTGTCAAATCATAGGATTCCAAAAACATGACAACGGCTTTCTCTTCTGCATCCGAGTGCATCTGTCGGATGGCATCCAGCCCCTGTTTTACAGTTTTCTTGCGCTCCATCATCTCCCTGCGGATCTGCGTCGGATTCGTGGTCGCATTCTCCCACTTGCTGTTATAGATCTTGTTCAGCGGCAGCTCTGCCTGCATATCACCCAGGCATTCCAGATATAAATCTTTGATCTGCTCTTTTTTCTCTTCAATGCGGCGCTGCTCAAATGCAGATACCTGTCCATTGATAAAATTGATAGGCTGATCGTACATGTCCGCCAGTTCCTTTGCCTTGGCCGCAAACTCTTCCAGAGGCTTCATGTATTCATCGCGTACCTCTTTCACACGATCCGTAAAGGCTTTCTTTTCCTTCCGGAGACTGGCCACCGTTGCCTTTGCTTCTTTCTTGCTATCTTCGGTAAATACCACATTTCGGTATTCTTCCAGTCTTTCATTCAGATAAGCCTTTCCGGCTTCAAAATCACAGGTGATCTTTCCGGCCTGCTGCTGTACCTGTACTTCGTAACTCTCCATCGTTTCTTTCCTCACTTTCATACGCTTTGCGCTGTCTCTTATAAAGATCCTCCCTGTGGAGACCAAGCTCCACCAGTTCCTGCTCCATCACATCACCCATGTACCATCACCATCTGCCCGTCAGTCTGTTCCGCATATTTAGACCGGATCAGCTGATTGAGTTCCTTTCTTTTCTGAAGGCTTCGGGCTTCCATCCTTCGAAGATCTTCCTGGCGACAGTCATAACAGACACCATTCTCCAGTTCCCCGGCATCACACATCCCGCCGCAGCCATAGCATCTATACTGATACATTGCCTTATCCTTCCTTCTCTTCTCCAAGCATATTAACTACGGTATTGCAAATTCTGATTGCCATATCAGCCGGCTCCTCACCTAATGTTTTACCAGCAGCCTTGGAAACTTCCTTTAAGATTGCTCCGGCTCCAGCTATAATCTCTAATAAATCCCCTTCAGCCTTGATTGTGCTGTTGTGGGTCTCCTTGTCACATTCATACATCAGTGTTGTTTTTTTCATTGCATTTTTCCCTTCCGTGCCGTATAATAAGGCACATAAATAGCATTAACAGTGTTGTTTTTAGGATTCCTGACTTTGGACGGTGTGGAATCCTATTTTATTTGTCCATCTTCTTTCATGGACCGGTACGCACATACGCATCCGGCTCCCACACATGCAAGTGCGGACACGTACATCTCTGCCTCCACCAAACCTGCCGGAAGAATAAACAAAAATAATAGTGCTGCGGCTCCGTACAGATTTGACGGGTTAAATATCTTTTTCACTTTCTACCTCCTTCCCATGATGCTTGTCCGCACCCTCTACGTGATGCCCTGTGAGTACGCAGGACACCACTGGCTTTGTAAGATGGGGGGCTGTGGTGTGTTTTACGACACCACGTACAGGGCACGGATGATTTATGGTTACTGTAATTTTTGTTGCAGAATCTTTCCCAGCATTTCTTCCGGCAGATCACCACCGGCCAGTTCTCCGACCGGAGCATCTATGATCTCTGCCAGGTCCCACAGATCTCTCAGCCGCATGGATCCCGGATCCTCGATCCGGTTCATCAGCGTTCTGACCTGCACATTCTGCTTCGCAGCGATCTTGTCCTCCGGTACTTTGCTCAGTTCTATGTGCCGTTTGATTCCCGCTCTGGCTCTGGATGCATAATTATTTCTGGTGCTTTCCGTCTTCAAAAAGTTTGATTTCGGCATCTTCTCACTTCCTTTCCAGTTCAAATATCGCCCACCGGATCGCTGCCTTGGTGTCCTCGTCAATATCATCACGCTCCAGCAGAGCATATAATCTGTCGATTCTCTCCATTCCTACTACCGCCTTTCTTCCGCATTTCGATTCTCCGAAACGACTCGTTCGATAAATCGAAGTACTCCAAATATTGAATCCTCTTTTCTCATTTCCTATACTGTACTTACAGGCTCCCGCCAGAGCCGAGTGTGAAAGAAAGGAGATTTCATCTATGGACGATTTAGTACGAACAATAATTGAACAGAAAGTAAATCAAAATTTGCAAAATAACCGCGAAAGCATGCTTCATGCGCTCACTAAAAATATCACTGAAGAAATGTCCGCTAATGAGCAGTTCTCCAAAATGATTATTAATGCGACTGACTTTTCTGTTCATTTTTCCGTTCAAATAATTGTTGAGCTCCTATTGTCACTTGAAGTTTTGGAGCCATTGGATGATGCTGATCTACGAAAGCAGCTTCTAAAGCCTTTAACGGAGACAAATTCTTCTGACAAAGAATAGTTTCAATACGCTTCAGAGTACTATCAATGCTCTGGAGCGTTTTATCCGTTTTCCTTTTTCGCAATGTTCTATCCTTTCGATCAACAAACCTTTCAATTTCATTCCAACTCTCTGACTGTTGAATTAAACACCAACCGTCACTGGACACTTCGAAAGACACTGTCACTTTAGGAGAATTGATGTACTGCTGCGTGGTTACATCCACGTCCTATCCCTCCTTCCTTGTTTCTTTTGTGAATTTAATTCACTTATTAGGGTAAAAAAATATCATCCCTTTCTTTTCTGGTAAGATGAAGAACATTAGTCAATGCTACAATTTCTGAAGCATAGAAATTACCAGATTTCATCCGATTATACAGTGTTTCCCGCAAAATACCGGATTTATCAGCTATCGCAGACACTGTCATCCCAGAATCGCTTATTTTCTTTCTAAGTAGTTCCACATTTGCCACTATTTTTCCATCTCCTTTCTGTGAACTAAATTCACTATATCACTGGTGTGAATTTATGTCAACAGTTTTTAATAATTTTGTTGAATTATTTTACACAAAGTGTTATTATATGTTTACAACCACTTCAGGAAGGGGTGCAGCCAATGCTTGCTCTATATAAGAACATTAAGAAACGTCGTTTAGAGTTAAAAATGTCGCAGGATCAGTTAGCGGCAATGACTGGATATAAAGACAGATCTTCAATTACCAAAATAGAAAAAGGTGAGGTTGATCTGGCTGAATCCAAAATACGTGAATTTGCAAAGGCATTAAAAATATCTCCGCAAGAACTTATGGGATGGGATGAGGTTGATCCCAATACGATTGCTGCTCACTTTGATGGTTCCGAATTTACAGAAGATGAGCTTGACGAGATCCGCCAATTTGCAGAATTTGTCAAGAACAAAAGGAAATAAAGTCCTTTAAATAGGACTTATGATTTGCTATTGTGAAGAAGGGTGATATATTTGACTACTTATGAAAGACTTGCCTCATCGTCAGATGCGGAAGGCGTTACTATTTACGATCGCAAATTTCGCAGTCCTAGAATAAAAGGATTATACTGTGACGGAAATATTGCTGTCAGTGACAATTTGAATACCGATGCCGAAAAAGCCTGTGTGCTTTCAGAAGAACTGGGACATTACCACACAACCGAAGGAATTATACTGGAAATGTCCGATGACAGCAACCGTAAGCAAGAGCTCCGCGCACGTCTATGGGGATATAATAAACTGATCGGATTGCACGGGATTATTTCCTGCTACAAGACCGGTTGTCAAACGGCATATGATATGGCGGAGCATCTTGGAGTAACTGAGGAGTTCCTATTGGAGGCCCTTCAATGCTATCGCAACAAATATGGCGTATGTATAAAATTTGATAATTATGTTATCTACTTTGAGCCAAGATTATCTGTGCTTGAGTTGATATAAAATCACATTATATTTACAAAAAGGAGAATTCTTATGAACACCGAGAAAAAACAAAATGGATTAGGTATTGCCGGAATGATACTGGGCATTGTTGCTGTTGTCACATCATGCTTTGTATTAGGCGGTTTGTTCGGAACCATTGGCCTGATCTTATCTATCATTGCTCTGACAAACAAAAATAAGAAGAAAGGAATGGCTATTGCCGGAATCATTCTGAATATTATCGGCATTGCTATTGCTATGGCAGTTTTAATTTCTTCGGTTATCAATAACCAAAGTGTAACACCCTCTTCTATTTCCAACGAAGCTTCCGTATCAACCTCTACCGACGAAGAAAGCACCTTTGACATAACCGAGGGATATGCCACTATGGATAAGTTCAATCAGATTGAAATTGGCATGACCTATGACGATGTTGTAGATATCGTTGGATCTGAAGGTACCTTGATGTCTGAGGCTGGTACTGGTGAATACAAAGTGAGCATTTACTACTGGTATTCTGTGACTCATATTGCAAATATGAATGTAAGCTTTGAAAATGGCGTTGTCACCGGTAAGGCGCAGGTCGGCTTAGAATAACATTATGTACCTTCAAAAAAAACGTCATACAGCGAACTGACGTTTGGAAAAGAGGATACAAATGACAAATGAGGAATTCCGACAATTATGCCTATTAAAAAAGCACTTTCTTGACAAGAATATATCTCTTCCTATGACTGGTGAAAAATGTGCTTCTATTCCCGTTTATTCAAATACAACAAAAGATATATTTTCATTAGCTTTAGATAGAAAGGGAATTACTCTAACAAAGAAAAAGTTACAAGAGCTTCACAAAAATGATAACACAGTAATGATACGTGTAGAAATAGATTGTGTACCTCATATGTTTAAAGATGGACATTTTTCCTCTAGAAACCATATCCATATATTTGATGAAAATGAAGAAAATGGATTACAAACATATGATTTAACTGGAGAATATGGTAATCTATTCTCAGATATAAATGATTTTTCTAGTGTTTTTTTTGATTTTTGTAAAATGTGTAACATAGAAACAACTGGCATAAATGTACAAGGTGTGATATAAAATGAAAAATAATTTCAAAGACGGCTATTTTAAGTGGCTCTATGATAACACAGTACAATTTAAAATAAGTGATAATATAACCAGACTCACTCTTCCATATTTAGACAGAAATAATACTTGTTCTGAAGTATTTATTAAATCTACAGAGGACGGATACATTATTACTGATGATGGGGAAACTTTAGATGAATTGTATTTATCTAATTTCAATCCATTCTCCAGTCCCAAAAGGGCTGCATTATTTAATCGTATTCTTACAGAAAATGGAGTTAAAAAGGTTAATGATGAATTGGTAGTATCATGTTCACATGAAGATATTTACCAAAAAATACACTTATTAACTCAGTGTATGATAAAAATAAGTGATTTATTTTTTACAGCAAAAAGTACAGTTCAATCATTATTTTTGGAAGATGTTCAATCATTTTTAGACGATAGTGAAATCAGATATTCTCCATCGATTTCATTTCAAGGAATAAGCGGTCTAACAACAAACTATGATTTTGTTATACCTAAGTACAAAGATACTCCCGAACGGATCATTAAGGTGGTAAATAATATAGACCAATCGCAGGCTAATAGTATTCTATTTTTATGGAATGACACAAGCCAAGCAAGATCCGAATATTCTTCTCAATTGTATGTATTTATCCAAGACACTAACAAAAAAGTTCCGGCTTCTGTTATTACATCAATGAACAATTATAATGTTGTACCTGTTAAATGGTCAAAAAGAAATGATTATGTTGCAGCATTGAAAAAATAAAAAATCAGCCCCAGTGTTGGCGCACCGGAGCTGATGATGATAATAGTCCCGAAGGATACTACTATACACACAAAATAATAGTATCATCCCGGGGCTCAAAAATCAAGTCACCGGGCATTTTTATGCCCATTTTTTAGGAGGATGATACTATGGCAACACCTTACAAGCTTCCCAGCGGAACATGGTGTATCAAACCATACAGCCATGAAGAGCCCGTATACAATGCAGACGGCAGTCCTGTCCTGCTTCCCAATGGCGAACAGAAGACAACAAGAAAGTACAAAACTATTACTGGCCCCACAAAAAAAGCTGTAGAGCTCGAAGCAGCGCAGTTTATGCTACAAAAAGAAGAAGAACGTGAGAAACAGCCAAAGAAAAAGAAAGTAGATTATACTCTTCTCCCTCTCACGGAATTAATTGACAAATACATTGAATCCCGGCTGGTCCTAAATAGATCTCTTACCACCATCCAGGACTACCGTTGTATCCAGCGGAACGGTTTTCAGGATCTGATGCAGATTTGTGTCAAAGACATGGATAAAGAACTACTGCAGGAATCGGTCAATATGGAATCTCAGCGTCCATGTAACCGGAAAAAGGGAGTGACACTCTCGCCCAAGCGTCTGCAGAACGAATGGAGCCTGATTGCATCTGTAATCCGTAAGTATACAAGCTCTCTGGATGATGTCCTGCGTAACATCGAACTACCCGAAGTCCCTGATCGTGTGCCTGATCTGATACCGGCGGAGGCCCTTTTTCCAGCGATCAAGGGAAACGAACTGGAGCTGCCAGTCCTACTGGCTGCATGGCTCAGTTTCTCGATGTCAGAGATTCGTGGGCTGACAAAATCAAAATCAATCTCCGGGGATCAGATTCGGATCGCTGAGGTAGTTGTTGTCGTAGGTGGCAAGGATCATCGTAAGGAAATTGCTAAAAACAAATACCGTAACCGTACGCACCGGATCCCGCCCTATATCAAATCTCTGATTGATAAAGTCCCTGGGGACAGGCTTGTCACCTTGACAGAAGCCCAAATCTATCACAAGTGGATCAAGTTTCAGGACGAGCACCGTTTTAAGCATATGACTTTTCACGACCTGCGGCATCTGAACGCATCCGTTATGGCAGCTCTGCGTATCCCGGACAAGTATGCCCAGGAGCGTGGCGGTTGGAAGTCTGACAAGATTATGAAAAAAGTATACACACAGACCTTTTCCGAAGTACGTGTCGCTGTTGATGATAAGATCGATGGATATTTTGATAATATTGCGAATCCGATTATGGAGAATATGCCTTGGGAAAAATACAGAGCCTGGCTTATCCTTTTCGATCGGAAGGATAGTAAGAAAAGTCAAAAAGATTTCGTGAAATTTATGGAAGAACATAACATTGCAACATAGCCGGTCATGTTGCATTTCATGGTGCATTCATGTTGCATCGTGTTGTAAAACGCATGTAAATAGTATATTTTTATCGCACATAGCGTATTCCGGATGTTTCCGCAACCCCAGTATTCATCAACATTTCCCGTATTTTCGGCATTCCCTTTAGAAATGCTTTGCGGGTTCGATCCCCGTCTCGCGCTTATAAATAAAAAGGAGTGATGCATAAAGCATCGCTCCTTTTTATTTTCGAGCCCAATCCTGGGCTCGAAAGTTCGATGTCTCCGCTCCGCTCCGGTCCGCGCAGGCCGAGGTCCCCCGGACCTCGTGCGCCGTCTCGCGCTTGTTAAGACCCGCATTTCCGTTTTCATGGTGCATAAGATATAAGCAAAAAGACGACTGCACTTTCTTGCAGCCGCCTTCTTACTGATTGTTTGTCTATTGTTCGATTTTATCAGCATATTTGATGCGGTAGATCCGACGCAGGGAATCGTTCACGCGTTCCTCGGAGATGGTTCCGTTCTGGACAGCCTCCAGTACTCCGTTGTATGCGGTCTCGAAGTTCTCCGGCGCATAGATCATGTCGCAGCCGGCACGCAGTGCCAGTACTGCGGCTTCATCGGCACCGTAGTAATTCGTGATCGCTGTCTGGTTCATGGCACCGGATACGATCACACCGCGGAAATTCAGTTCATTTCGTAAAATATCCGTAACCACCGCACTTGAAAATGAGCAAGGCGTATTATCTCCTGTCAGGGAAGGTGCAGCCATATTGCTGACGGTGATCATTTGGGTCTCACCGGAATCAATACAGCTCTGGAATACCGCAAATTCATTGGCCCTGAAATCTTCCGCACTTCTGTCCGTAGAAGCCATGCCATTCTTCGTGCTCTGGGTCGTACTGCCGATACCGGGAAAATGTCCGATGGCAGCTGTTACTTTCTGTTCCTGCAATCCTGTCTGCATGCCGGTCACAAAAGATGCTACCGTTGTCGCATCCGTGCCGTAGGAGCTGCTGCCTGCCGCATTTCCATCCACTACTTTCAGATCTGCCGCAGGAGCAAAATCAAGATTGAAACCTAGCTCTGCCAGGTAACTGCCCACTGTGGTTCCGGCAGTATAGGCGTTGTTGGTATCTCCGGATGCGCCGATAGTCTCCGGGGAATCGGTCTTCGTTCCAAGGCCTGCCGCTGCCACAGCGTCGGTTCCGGATCCCTCTCCGTCGATCGCAATAAACAGTGGATAGCTGGTATACAGCTTCGTATTGTCGATCATCTGCTTTAACTGGTCTGCGGACTGAATATTTTTCGCCGCATAGACGATACCGCCTACCGGATATTTGGATAACGCATCCTTGGTTCCGTCTCCTGCCTGCACTGCCGCAGATACACCGGTGATGGATTCCGGCGTGGTGATAAACAGTCCTGCCACCTTGTCCTCCAGGGGCATGTTCTGAATGATGGCTTCGTCTATGATCTTATCCAGCTTCTGTTCATTTGTCAGTTCCGGTACAGTCTCCACCGATTCCGTAGGCGCCGTGATGGTCTCCTCGGAAGCTATGATATCATCCAGTTTATTCTGTTGTTCCTGCCGATTGTGGCTCATGCCGGTAATCTTGCTTACAGCAAAAGCAATTCCCGCTGCCAGCACCAGGATCATAATTCCTACGACTGTATATGCAATGATCTGGCTTCTCTGCCGTCTCTTATGTCTTTCTTCCCGTCTGTTCTGCTGACTTTCCTGTCTCTGTTCGTTTGTATCCATTTTTATAACTCCTCTATCTGTACTACTTTTCTATTGTACATGATATCGGTAGGTTTTTCCACTGGAAAATTGTACAACTATTCAGAGCCATGTAAAAATTGATAAATGGGCGTCGAATGCTGGCATTCGTAAGACCATTTTCTAATTTTTATTTGGCGAAGTAGCCTCAATGAGCAAAAGGAAAGCATCGAAGATGCGATTTTGCGAATGAGGCTCTGAATAGTTGTTCCATCTGAATAGTTGTTCCATCTGAATAATTGTACAACAATAAGAGAGCGTACCGATCATTCTTTCAATCAGTACGCCCTCTCAGACTACAGGCTCCAATGGCTTGCCCTCTCTTTCTTAAATTTGATCTTCCATTTTGTCTTTTGTTCTCTTTCCACTTTTCTTTTGTACGTATGTACTGTAATGTGAGATAATTCTTATCTTCTGTTGTTCATTACTTTTTCTTCTGTGTACTTGATGTTCTCTATATAAATTGGTTCTCTTTGGTAGTTCTATTCAGTTGTACATCATGGAAGACTGTGGTAGGACTTTACTTGTTAGGTGGACTATACCTCTCTTTCTATAGATTCTTTTGTACTTCTCTCCCAACCTTCTTTGTTGGACTGTTCCGTTTCTCTTTTGTTAAGTTTAATATAATACAAGGTTGTGTATTTGTCAACACATTTCTTTAAATATTTTAATTTATTTTCAATATTTTTATTGTGTTGGTATATTTTTACATTTTTTGATATTTTTCGACATATTTTCTGTCTTTTTTAGAAAAGAAAAGGGCAAAGGGCGCGCCGCTGCCGAGATCGTGTAACGAGCCATGCCATCCGTAAGGATTCCCTTTGGGAATCCTTACGGATGACGGCTGTCGCCGTAACAAGCCAAAAAAAGAACCGGTTTGGTTAGCAAGCTACCAAACCAGTTCTTTCCTTGTCTTGATCCGGCTCGTTACACGGCAAACTGGCTGTTATACAGGTTCGCGTAGAATCCGCCCTGGGCCAGGAGGGTTTCATGGTTGCCCTGCTCGATGATATTGCCGTCTTTCATTACCAGGATGACATCAGCGCTCTGGATAGTGGAAAGTCTGTGGGCTACGATAAAGCTGGTGCGGCCTTCCATCATCGTGGCAAATGCATTCTGGATCTTGATCTCGGTACGGGTATCGATGGAGGAGGTTGCCTCATCGAGGATCAGCATGGGAGGCAGGCACAGCATAACTCTCGTAATGCATAAGAGCTGTTTCTGTCCCTGGGACAGGCTGCCGCCGTCCTCAGTGATCACGGTGTCATACCCCTTGGGCAGACGTTTAATGAAGCCGTGGGCATGGGAAGCCTTCGCCGCCCGGATGATCTCCTCTTCTGTGGCATCCGGCTTACCCATGCAGATATTGTCACGGATGGTGCCGGAACGCAGCCAGGTCTCCTGTAATACCATACCGTAATTGGTACGGAGGCTTCCTCTGGTGATGTCCCGGATATCGGTGCCGTCCACTTTAATGGAGCCGGAGTTCACATCATAGAATCGCATCAGCAGATTGATGACGGTGGTCTTACCGCATCCGGTAGGACCTACGATAGCAACTCTCTGACCGGGTTTTACCTGCAGGTTAAAGTTCTGGATCAGCTTCTTCTCCGGTACATACTGGAAATATACATCCTTCAGATCTACGTTGCCCTGAGCCTCTTCTAATACTCTTGCATCCGCGGCATCGGGCACCTGGGGTTCCTCGTCGATCAGTTCGAAGATACGTCCGGCACAGACAAAGGCATTCTGCAATTCCGTTACCACGCCGGAGATCTCATTGAAGGGCTTGGTGTACTGGTTCGCATAGCTTAAAAAGCAGGACAGACGACCTACGCTGATACCGCCTTTGATCGCTACGAGCGCACCGAACACACCGACACCGGCATATACCAGACTGTTAACAAAACGGGTCGCCGGGTTCGTAATGGAGGAGAAAAAGATAGCTTTCAGAGAGCATTTCTGCAATCTGCCGTTGATCTCTCCAAACTTGCTCTTCACCGCTTCTCCTCTGGAAAAGGTATTTACAATCTTCTGGTTGTCGATCATTTCCTCGATCAGGGAGGTCTGCTCGCCTCTGGTCTCGGACTGCTCCTTGAACATGGAGTAGGTCTTGGTTGCAATGAATTTTGCCACCAGGAAGGATACCGGAGTGATACATACGACTACCAGTGTGATGGGCACATTGGTCACCAGCATGAATCCCAGCGTACACAGAATTGTCAGTACACCGGTGAACAGCTGGGTAAATCCCATCAGCAGACCGTCCGCGAAAGTATCCACGTCCGCAATGACACGGCTCACGATATCACCGTAAGCATGGGCATCCAGATATTTTAAGGGCAGGATCTCCAGCTTCGCAAAAGCATCCGTACGGATATCCCGGATCACATGATAGGTAATATAGTTGTTGCAGGTGTTCATGATCCACTGGCCGACTGCTGTAATGATCATTGCGATGGCAATTTTTTTCATAATGGCAAAGATACCGGCCATATCTACCTGTCCCTTGCCGATGATCAGATCCACCGCATTACCTGTGAGGATAGGTATATATAAGGTCAGTAATACAGTCAGGCCTGCTAACAGCAGGGAGAGTACCAGTGCCGGTGTATATTTCCGGATATATTTCAATACCCGCTTCATCGTCTCTTTGTTATTTTTCTTCTGCATTACCGAACACCTCCTCTCTGTTCAGGGTACTGGGAATAATAGATCTCCTGATATACGGTGCAATCCTTTAACAACTCATCATGGGTTCCCATACCTGCGATCTCTCCATCATCCAGAACGATGATCTTGTCCGCATGGCGGATCGTGGAGGCACGCTGGGATACGATAAAGGTTGTGGTCTTATCTTCCAAAGTCCGGATTGCTGCACGGAGTTTTGCATCCGTTGCATAGTCCAGTGCGGAGGCACTGTCATCCAGGATCAGAATCTCGGGATTTCTGACCAAGGCTCTTGCGATCGTCAAACGCTGTCTCTGTCCACCGGAGAAGTTCTTGCCGTTCTGTGCCACCGTTGCATCCAGCTTTCCGGGCTTACCGTCTACCACTTCCGATGCCTGTGCAAGCTCCAGTGCTCTCCACATCTCCTCTTCAGTAGCGTCCGGCTTGCCCCACTGAAGGTTACTGCGGATCGTTCCCTTGAACAGGACTGCCTTCTGCGGCACGACACCGATGCGTCCCCGCAGCTCTTCATCACCCATGGTCTTGATATCTCTGCCCTCTAACAGAATCTCACCTTCCGTCGCCGGATAGAAACCGGGGATCAGATTCACCAAGGAGGTCTTACCGGAACCGGTACCTCCGATGATACCTACGGTATCGCCACGGTTTACGGTGAAGTTCATATCCTGCAGAGTCGGTGCACCGGCTCCCTGATAAGTCAGGGATACATGGTTGAAGTTCAGAAAAGGGGCTTTTTCATCCACTTTTGCAGCAATACTGTTATCCAGAGCTGCTTTCTTCTCATCCTCTGTTGCATCGGCACCGATCTCAAACACGCTGGCTACACGTTCCGCGCACGCCAATGCCTTGGTCATGGTCACGATCAGATTCGCCAGCTTCACCAGTTCTACCAGGATCTGGTTCATATAGTTGATGATCGCTACCACCTCACCCTGGCTTAAGTTACCGATATTGACCTGTACGGCACCGGTATAGATCAGAGCAATGATGGCGCCGTTTACAATGATATAGGTCACAGGATTCATGCAGGCGCTGATCTTGCCCACGAAAATCTGCATGGCCGACAATGCTTCGTTATTCTCCCGGAAGCGGTCCGCTTCCTTGGCTTCCTGATGGAACGCACGGATGACACGGACACCGGTCAGGTTCTCTCTGGTAATGCCCAGCACCTGATCCAGTTTGGACTGCACCTTTTTGTACATGGGGATCGTGGATAAAATAATACCGAATACCACAACGGACAATAATGGAATTGCCACCACGAAGATCAGTGCACATTTCACATCAATGGTAAATGCCATGATCATGGCACCGAATACGATGATCGGGGAACGTAAGAACAGACGTAAGGTCATATTGATGCCGGACTGCACCTGGTTCACATCACTGGTCATACGGGTGATCATGGTGGAAGTTCCCGCCTTATCAATATCCGTAAAGCTCAGATCCTCAATATGATCAAACAATGCCTGACGCAGCTGGGTAGAAAATCCCACTGCCGCCTTGGCTGCGAAAAACTGTGCCGTAATGGACGAAGCCAGTCCCACTACGCCAAGGAGTAACAGGAGCAGTCCCATTTTCCCGATATAACCCATGTTCCGGTTGGAAATACCATAGTCAATAATATTTGCCATTACCAGAGGAACCAACAGTTCAAAAAATGCTTCCAGCAGCTTGAACAACGGTGCCAGGATAGACTCTTTCTTATAATCCTTTAGGTACATCATTAATTGCTTCATAAAGTCCTCATTTCTATGCATTTTCTATGTTTTACTATTTCCCGTTTTCCTTGAATTTAACACTTCTGCTGTTCCGTAGCAGACCGCCAGCGAATACCCCGCTTCCAAAATCTGTTCCCGGAAACATATCTTCTTTTCCTTCCATCTGCGCTCGTCGGAAAAGTCTTCTCCCACGACGCTGCCGATCCCCTGTCCGGTATATTTGCCGTAGGCTTCTTTTCTGCTCCACAAGCGGTAGAACAGCTCGGTCCGTTTCTCCACGCCCGTCTCCTGCAGCAGTTTCCACTCTTCCTTTGCGAAAAAACGCTCTGCCGTACGATCTTTGAAGGGAACCCATTTTTGGATATCCACTCCCACTTCTCCGTCGCTAACCCCACAGACCACATAGTCTCCGGAATGGGACAGATTAAATTTCTTCGGAAAATTTACAATCTGCGGTTTGCCCTGTTCTCCATATTTATAGGAAAAAGAGAAGGGGGGCGTCTGCTCTCTGAGCATCCGCGCCTGCAGCACTGCAAGCAGTTCATCCTCTTCCAGGAACAGGATATCGGTATTCTCAATGCCTTCTGTCAGATCCATTGCTATCTTTTGCAACAGCATTCCGGCACCGAGACTGGCTGCTTTCGCTCCGGTCCCCTTTAACCGTTCTGTCTTGTTCCGTCGCACCGGATCCACACATTCCAATGCTTCCCGTAAGAAACTCTGTCTCGTCTCTTCCTCACAGGAATGCAGATGCAATACATAAATTCCTACAGCCATGTCCTTCTCCCGGCAGATCGCCATATCCATCCAACACAAAGGCTGTCGCATGAAAAAGTTCCTGCGACAGCCTTATGATTATTCTTCCGGTTTTGCGGTGATCGCCAGATGCAGTTCGTCTAACTGCTTCTGTTCTACCGTACCCGGTGCTCCCATCATAATATCCATTGCGTTCTTGTTCATCGGGAAAGGAATGATCTCACGGATGCTTTCCTCACCACAGATCAGCATGATCATACGGTCTACGCCGGGAGCGATTCCTGCATGAGGGGGTGCTCCGTAGCAGAATGCATTGTACATGGCAGGGAACTTAGCCTTCACATCGGCTTCACCTAAGCCCACCAGCTCGAATGCCTTGATCATGATCTCCGGATCATGGTTTCTCACCGCACCGGAGGACAGCTCTACACCGTTGCAGACCAGATCGTACTGGTATGCCAGGATCTCTAAGGGATCCTGATTGTTCAGTGCGTCCATACCACCCTGGGGCATGGAGAACGGGTTATGACAGAATTCCAGTTCTCCGGACTCCTCGCCGATCTCATACATCGGGAAATCCACGATCCAGCAGAACTCGTAACAATCCTTCTTCATATGTTTCTCGCTGGCTGCACCCAACAGCTTTCTGTAAACACCTGCTGTCTTCTGTGCTTCCAGCTTCTTGCCTGCGGCAAGACCTACAAAGTCACCGTTCTTAAGACCTAACGCCTTGATGACTTCTTCCTTGCGGTCCTGTAAGAACTTGGAGATACCGCCTACGAACTCTCCGTTCTCATCTACGCGGAACCAGAAGCCCTTACGTGCAGTCTGTACCTCTACCTCTGCACAGATCGCGTCGATCTGCTTACGGGTAGCAGTGAAATCATCTACTACGATAGCCTTTACAGTCTGACCTTCAAAAGCAGCAAAGCCGCAGCCCTGCATTACTTCCGTAGCATCGGTCAGCACCAGATCGATACGCAGATCCGGCTTGTCGGAACCGTACTTGTCCATAGCCTCCAGATAGGGGATGCGTACGAAAGGCGCCTTGGAAGCTTCTTTATAAATGCCGTACTTTTCAAATACGGGAGGAAGTACCTGCTCTACGATGGAGAATACATCTTCCTGGGAAGCGAATGCCATCTCCATATCTAACTGATAGAATTCTCCGGGAGAACGGTCTGCTCTCGCATCCTCATCACGGAAGCAGGGAGCGATCTGGAAATAACGGTCAAAACCGGATGCCATCAGGATCTGCTTGAACTGCTGGGGTGCCTGGGGCAGCGCATAGAACTTGCCGGGATGATTTCTGGCGGGAACCAGATAATCTCTCGCACCTTCCGGAGAGGAACAGGTCAGGATAGGAGTCGTGATCTCCATGAAATTCAAAGCATACATTCTCTGACGCAGTTCTGCCACGATCTGGCTTCTCATCACGATATTTTTCTTCATGTTCGGATTTCTCAGATCCAGGTAACGGTATTTCAGACGTGCATTCTCGTCTGCATCCTTGGACTGATTGATCTCGAAAGGAAGTGCATTATAAATACACTTTCCCAGAATCTCGATCTTATCGGGTACTACCTCGATCTCACCGGTAGGCAGATTAGCATTTTTGCTGGAACGCTCTCTTACTACACCTTCCACGGAGATGGTGGATTCCTTGTTGATGCCATCCATGACATTCATCATTTCCTCGGTCTCTACTACCAGCTGAGTGGTTCCGTAGAAATCACGCAGAATGACAAAACCGAGATTTTTGCTGACTTTTCTCATGTTCTCGAACCAGCCGACCAGTGTGACTCTCTCACCGACGTTGCCGATCCGAAGTTCATTACAGTTATGTGTTCTGGACTGAATCATTGCTTTTGCTCCTTGTCTGTTGCTTTTATCTCTTTAATTCTTCCTTATAGAATTCCACGAATTCTTCGTAGCCTTCCTTATTCAGCTGTTCCTTCTGGAATTTCTTGTTCTTGTTCATGCGGGCTACCAGCACCTGGGTACCGTCCTTACGGGCTTCCTGCGCCTGTGCGATCACTTCACACAGCCTTTCGCCGCTGACACCCTTCTCGATCAGATATGCTACCTGCTTCGGTCTCGTGGGCACCTTGAAGCCTCTCTCCATGAGCAGCATGATGATACGTTCGAAGCCGATGGAGAATCCGCACGCGGGCACATCATTGCCGGTAAATTTGCCGACCATCTTGTCGTAACGTCCGCCGCCACCGCAGCTGCCGCCGAATTCCGGCATGGCGATCTCAAAAATGGTTCCGGTATAATAAGACATGCCTCTTACCAGCGTAGCGTCGAACACAATCTCGAAATCGGAAGCCTTCGTCGCTCTGACGCTGTCCATGATCTCTCTGAGGCTCTGGGCGATCTCGGGCTCTAAGAATCCTTCCAGGGTATCTGCCAGGTAAGCCACACCGTCCTCAGCACTCTCCAGGCCTTTGAACAGTTCCAGATACTTGTCTACACATGCCTTATCAAAACCGTTCTCCAAAAGCTCAGCTTCCACGCCTTCCAAACCGATCTTGTCCATTTTGTCCAGAGTAATGAATACACTGTCATAGGACTCTTCGGGGAATCCGCTGTAAGCAGCCATTGCCTTCAGGATACGACGCTCATTGATACGGATCTGGAAATTGTTGAAGCCCAGTTTGCCCAATGTCGTGGTCGTAGCCAGGATCAGTTCGATCTCTGCTAAGTTAGACGGCTCACCGAGAATATCGATATCACACTGCATGAACTGACGGTATCTTCCTCTCTGGGGTCTGTCCGCTCTCCATACATTGCCCATCTGCAATGCCTTGAAAGGAGAGGGCAGGGATGCCGCGTTGTTGGAATAATAACGTACCAGAGGCACCGTCAGGTCATAACGCAGACCACTGTCCACTACCTCTTCCTCTGTGGTTGCGGCTGCCACGTTCAGCTTCTCGCCGCGCTTTAAGATCTTGAAGATCAGCTTCTCATTGTCGCCGCCCTGCTTACTGCTTAAGTTTGCAATATTTTCCACGCAGGGAGTCTCAATGGAAGTAAAACCGAATTTGCCGTAGGTGTCCTTGATGACACTGATCACGTAATCACGGATCTGCATCTCCTCCGGCAGAATATCTTTCATGCCCGTTGTGGGCTTCTTACTAAGTGCCATGGTCTTCTACCCTTCCGCTCTTATGATGAATTGCTCAATATCTTATATATGATACTTTTTTTCCGTTTCGCTGTCAACCCTCACAGTTCCTGCTTTTGATTAGAAACAGATCCCCTGGATTGTCATAGAAATCCCCACCTTCATGACACCCGCCAGCACCATGACCCAGATGGGATTCAGCTTCTTCCGAAGCAGCAGCACACAGATCCCGAAGATCACGACCATGCTCCATTCCGTCCCTGTCAGAGACATACTCTCCCCACTTCCCCAAAATGCATCTTTGAGGATCAGTATTCCTGCCGATGCGATCATTGCCACCACTGCCGGTCTTAAGGACTTCAGTACACCCTGTAACAGATCCAGGTTACGATACTTCAGGTATAGTCTTGCCAGAATCGTCACGAGGATGCAGGAGGGCAGAATACATCCGGCCGTTGCCACCATGGCTCCGGGGATCCCGGCAATCTTCATTCCCACAAAAGTAGCGGAATTCACCGCAATGGGTCCCGGTGTCATCTGTGATATCGTGATCAGGTCTGTGAATTCCGATATGGTAAGCCACCCATGGAGTGTGACCACCTGCCCCTGGATCAGCGGCATTGCGGCATAACCGCCGCCGAAGCTGAACAGTCCTATTTGCAGAAAGCTGAAAAATAATTGCAGATAGATCATTTTCCGGCCCTCCTTTTGGCGAGGAGCGTCCGTACCACACCAAGCAGTCCGCAGACGATCACGATATAGATCACATTGATCTCCAGAATACATGCTGCCAGGAAAGCTCCCAGCATAATGACAAGTGACATGGGATCTTTTTCTTTTACGATCGGGGCTCCCATATCATAGGTCACGGAGGCAATTACCGCTCCCACTCCCGACTGCATCCCGGACAGCATCTGCGCCACGAAGAAGTTACTGCGGAATGCATTGTAGCAGATGGAGATCACAGAAATGATGACAAAAGGAGGCAGGATTGTCCCCAGGATCGCCACCAGTGTCCCCGGGATCCCGGCCAGCTTGTATCCTACCACGATGGCTCCGTTGACTGCGATCGCACCGGGCGATGACTGGGCGATAGCCACCAGATCCAGCATTTCATCTTCTCCGATCCAGCGGTATTCATCCACGAATTTTTTCTTCATCAGGGTGACGATCACATAACCGCCGCCAAAGGTGAATGCACTTAAATATAATGTGGACAGGAATAATTTCCATAATCTCAGTCTGAAATTTGGGGTATCTTTTTCCGACATATCTTATCTCCTGTTTCTGTTAACATGTAAAAGCCCTCCGAAGTTCTTCGGAAGACCTTTTGTATTCCTTATTTACTCTACATGATGCTCCACCTGTTCAAACGTAAACACATTCAAAAACTGTTTTGCTCTCTCTGTCTTCGGATGTTCAAAAAATTCTTCCGGAGCAGCTTCCTCCACGATCTTTCCCTGATCAATGAAGATCACTTTGTCCGCCACTGCTTTGGCAAACTGCATCTCATGGGTAACAATGAGCATCGTCTTACCCTGCTTTGCCAGATCCAGCATAACATCCAGCACCTCTCGTACCATCTCAGGATCCAGTGCTGCCGTCACTTCATCGAATAAGAGGATCTCCGGATGCATGCAGAGTGCTCTTACAATGGCTACTCTCTGCTTCTGTCCACCGGACAGCTGTCTGGGATAACTCTTCGCCTTATCAGCCAGACCTACGCGCGCTAACAGCTCCATAGCTTCTTTTCGCACTTCTGCCTTATCACGCTTCTGTACTTTCACAGGTGCCAGCGTAATATTGTCGATCACCGTCAGATGCGGGAACAGTTCATAGCTCTGGAATACCATGCCGATCTTCTGCCGCAGGGTAGTGATATTTTTGCTGCCCTTACGGATATCCATTCCCTGCAGTTTTATCGTGCCACCCTGAATGGGCTCCAGTGCATTAATGCATCGAAGCAGGGTACTCTTACCGCAGCCGCTGGGACCTACCACTACCAGTACGTCTCCTTTTTTCACTTCCAGATGGATTCCATCGAGAATCTTCTGTCCTTCGTATTCTTTTGTCAGGTTCTCTATTTTCAACAATGTCTCTGCCATGTCTTCACTCCATTCTCATTCTAGCCCTGATCCATCCTTAATTCCATTTCTTTTCCAGAGCCCTCGCCAGTACACTGAAGGGCCAGCAGGCAAAGAAATACAGAACGAATACTACAAGGAATACTCCAAAAGCAGCATTGGGACTGCTCATACGATTCGCCTCAATGATCTGCTGCGCTACTTTTAACATCTCCACTACGCCAATCATCAGTACCAGACTGGTAGTCTTGATCATACGGGTGATCAGGTTGATGGACAATGGGATCAGTCGCCGCACAGTCTGGGGAATGATGATGTACAGATATGTCTGTATCTTACTAAGTCCCAGCGCCTCACTGCTTTCATACTGATGCTTCGGGATGCTGATCAGCGCTCCGCGCACCAGATCTCCCATCTCCGCGGTTCCCCACAGGACGAATACGATCACGGATGCCACCTCACCGGATAAGTTCCATCCCAGTGCTCTGGTGGAACCGAAATATACGATGAACAATAATACCAGCTGCGGCATGATGCGGATGAATTCCAGATAGACACGGAAAAAAGCTTTCACCACTCTATTTTTTACCGTCATCAGTGCCCCCACCAGGATACCCAGGGGCATACTGATCAGAATGGACACAATACTGATTTTCATGGCTACCCACAATCCCTGTAAGAGGCGGAGCATATTTGTGCCTTTGAATAAAACATCAATCCCCAAATCCGGCATAACGCATCCTCCTCTCCACCAGTGATCCTATGATCGATACCGGTAACAGGATCAGCAGATAAAATACTACCAGGAGGAACAGGCTCTCCGTAGTCTTATAATAGAGACCGATCAGGTCTTTGGCGGTGAACATCAGGTCCATCAGACTGATGGCGCTGAACACACTGGTCTCTTTTAACAGGAAAATGATATTTGCCACAAATGCGGGAATACTGGTGGACATTGCCTGGGGCAGGATCACATATCCCAACACCTGTCGGGAATTCATTCCCAGACTGATGGCACTTTCACTCTGAATGGGTTCTACGGATTCCAGACCGCTGCGGAAGCTTTCTGCCATATAGCTGCCGCCTAAAAATGCCAGGCCGACTACACCGCACAGCTCCGCCGACATCCGGATCCCGATCTTCGGGAAGCCGTAATAGATAAAAAACAGCTGCACCAGAAGCGGTGTGTTACGGCTCAGTTCCACGTAGACTGCCACGATCCACCGCAGCACCGGCACTTTATAGTATTGAACCGCTGCACAGATGAGCCCCACCAGAATCGCAAACAGGATGCCAACGATACCTATTTTCACGGTCAGAAGTGCTGCCTTTTCGTACATGGGCAGATATTTTTCAATAAATTCCCAGTTCATGTATCTATGTCCTTTCCGGTAAAGTTCAAAATAATCTTTTAGATTATATCAAATGTATTTCTCAGATGCAAGAAAAGACTGCGGCGGCAGCTTACGTGCCCCGCAGTCCCCTCTATATCATCTTATTCCCATCGTACCTTACTGTGCGTTTACTTTGCCGCCCTCTACTACCAGGCTGTCCTCATAGTCCAGACCATAGGTGTCTGCCAGAGTTGCTTCGTAATCTGCATGGAAAAAGTTCTCCTCACCCAAAGCTACGATCTCATCATTGATCCAGTCAAGCAGTGTGGTGTTGCCCTTGGAAACAGCGGGAGCAATGGTGTCTGCACTGCCCAGGGAAGGAATACCTACGGTATATCCTTCGTTCTGCAGAGCGAATGCAATAACTTCGGTGTTATCATTTGCCCATGCAACAGAAGTGCCGTTCTCGAAAGCTTCTTTTGCGGTTGCATAGGAATCAAATTTCTGTAAAGGAATATCCGGATAGTTTGCGATCAGATATGTCTCAGCGGTGGTGCCGGAGATTACAATGATGGAATCATCTGCATTCCAGTTGTCTAAGGAAGTGATCACATTATCATCCTTGGATACCACGCCAAGTGACACATTCATATAAGGAGAAGCGAAATCCACTTCCTCTGCTCTCTCGGGAGTTACGGTAAAGTTCGCCAGGATCACATCTACCTTACCGGTCTGTAAATACTCAATACGATTGGCTGCCTCTGTAGATACGAAATTCACATCTACCCCCAGGTCTTCGCCGAGTCTTCTTGCATAATACACATCATAGCCCTGATATTCACCGTTCTCATCCACATAGCCGAACGGGTTTTTATCGGAGAATACTCCGATGTTAATGGTTCCGCTCTCCTTGATCTCATCCAGTGTGCGGTATACTGCCTTGCCGTCTGCTGCCGCTGCGCTTCCTGCGTCTGCGGTTTTGCTGTCACTGCTGCCGCATGCGGTCAGTCCCAGTGCCAATACTCCTGTTAATGCCAGTGCCAAAACGCTCTTCCACTCAAACTTCTTCATAATCCTTTTCCTCCTCTTCGATGTCTCATTTAAGTATCGAATCAACTTATGGGTAGGATTATATCTCCTATTTCATACTATGTCAATAGGAAAACAGTAATTTGTTTTTGCTTTTTGCGAAAAAATAAAATCAATGCTATAATACTATTGTTACTTTTGATTGTAAACAGACCTTGTAACCGGAATTCCGTAAGAGATAATAAAATAATAAAGGAGAACAAAAGGATAATATATGAAAAAACCGATTTCACGTTTCTATCTGCTGTTGGTTCTCGTTCCGTTACTGTTACTGGCGAGCATGGGCGGCTATTACTTTCTGGAAGAAACTGCTGCAGGCAGCGATGTTGTTGTCGTTCCACAGACCCCTGCACCGCCTTCTGCCACACCGGTTCCCGTCCCTACTCCGGAGCCGACCCCCACTCCCTTCCCGGAGCATGACATTACGCTCATGGCTGTCGGGGACAACCTGATGCATCTGGGAGTCGTGGCCAGTGGAAAACAGGAGGACGGAACTTATGATTTCTCCATGCTGTTTCAGGGGATTTCACCCTTCTTAAACGCGGCAGACATCCGGATCATCAATCAGGAAACTGTCATGGGCGGCAATTCCCGGGGATTTTCCGGTTTTCCCTATTTTAATTCTCCTACCGAAGTTGGGGATGCGATTGCGGATGCCGGATTCAACGTGGTCCTGCAGGCATCCAATCATACCGCGGATCAGAAGCTGGACGGCCTGTTGTACTGTACGGATTTCTGGAAAAACAAGCACCCGGAGGTACTGGTAACCGGTATTCACGAAGACGCTTCACAGGCAGATGACATTCCGTTACTTACCATCGATGATGTCACTTTCGCCATCTTAAATTATACCTACGGTGCCAATACCGAGACACTCCCCTTAGATCTGCTGGGGCATCTGAATCTTCTGTGTGCCGTAAATGAGAAAAACGGACAGATGGACTTCACCACGCTGAACCCGCAGGTCTTAGAGGATATCTCCCGGGCAAAAGAACTGGCAGATATCGTCATCGTCTGTCCTCACTGGGGGACTGAGTATTCCTCCAAAATCTCAAGCTATCAGGAAAAATGGGCACTGGAGATGACAGAAGCCGGTGCCGATGTCATTATCGGAACCCATCCCCATGTGGTAGAGCCTGTGGAATGGATCACCGCAGAAAACGGCAATGAGTCTCTGTGCTATTATTCGCTGGGCAATTATGTGTCCACCCAGAAAAATACTCTCAGCATGTTAGAGGGTATGGCCTGGCTGACTTTTCACGTTGCAGAGGACGGTGTCTCCATCGAGCGGAAGACCACCGGTGTGATCCCGCTGGTCTGTCAGTACACCTCCGGACCGGTACGGTTTGAAAATGTCTATCTGCTGGAAGAATATACCGAAGAGCTGGCGGCCTCCCACGGTATCCGCAATTATGCCGGTGTGGTCCTTCATCTGGAAGACCTGCAAAAATGGAGCGACGAGATCCTCGGTGATTTCGTACTCACCAAAGATCAGGCGCTCCATAATTTCAAAACCGATTCTATTAATCAATAACGTTTCTCATACCGATGATGGGACTGTAGTCCACAGCACTGATAATGACACCTTTCCGTGAATTGGCGGAATGGATGATCTGTCCGTCACCGATATACAGTCCTACATGGGTACAGCTCTTCCCTCCATTGGAACTATAACATACAATATCTCCTGGCTGAAGTTCTTCAGAACTGATACTGCGTCCGGCACCGGAATACTGTCCTCCCGGTGTACGGCTGATAGAATAGCCGAACTCCGCATAGATAAAGCAGGTGAATCCGGAACAATCTGTACCTCCTGACAGACTGGAACCTCCGTGTACATACCGGTTGCCCAGATACTGCATGGCATAATCAATGATTCCCTGTCTGAGCTCCGCATTTGAGGTATAAGTTGTAGTGGGAAGTGTGATGTTCGTGATCACCTCCGGGGCATCCTGCTCGGCAGTCTGTTCTCTTGCCTGCAATGCCTTCTGCGCGGCAATTTCCGCCTGTTCCTCTTCTATTGTCTTCGCATAGATAAATTCTTCCGAGATCGTAACATATTCCGCAGAGACATAGCCTTCCTTGCTGTCGGTGTACTGTACCTTCAGCCAGTCTCCGTCATTCTCCAGAATTTTTACCTTTTCTCCATTGTCAATGTAACCAATTCTTTTTGCATCTGTGGCAGGATCCTGTCTCACATTCAGACGGTCTGCGATAACCACAGCATATCTGGTCACATAATTGTCTACAACCTCAGCTGCTGCATCTCCGTAAATGAAAAACTCTGCCTTGATATAGCCCTCCACATTACCGGAGATGATCCGGAACCAGTCCTGATCCTCTCCTGCCACATCCAGGATCTGTGCCACCGCTCCGTCATAGATTTTGCCCACTACAGCACTGTCTGTGTTCGGTTCTGTCCGGACATTGACGTAATTCGTCACATTGGCGATCGCTAGCGATGCATACTCATCTGCGTTCGTATCCTCTACGGAAGCTTCGTCTACCGGAACATCCTCCGGATCCGACACCCCTTCCAGTGCTCTGGGATCTTCCGTCTCGCCACCCTGTACCGCCAGCAGATCCTCTATGGTAATCTGTCCGGTAGCCGGGATCGGCTCGACACCGATCTGATGTATTCCTGCCGCATGTACTTTCTGTACAGAGGTTTCACTCTGTATTTTCAGTTCTCCGTTTCCTGCTGCCACCACCATACTGATTCCGGTGAGAGCGACCGCCAGTGCCATGAACATTCTTTTTTTCATTATAATCCCTGTTACTTCCTACAATTACTGTTTTCTGATGACATTCTGCATAATAGCACATAAAGCAGCACCCGTCCACAAATGTGTCCAAATATCTCAAACTACTTAAAATACTGCATCAACTCTTCCAGATCCGTGGATACCTTTTTAATTGTTCCTGTATCGTCCGAAATTTTGTTAACTGCTTCTGCGATATCAGATACGTTTGCCGTTACTTCCTCGTTGCTGGCTGCATTCTCTTCACTGAACGCAGAACCAGGCTTCTTAACATGTCGGATATTGCATCCTGAACTATGCTCTCCCGTTCTCCGGCAAAAGCCATTCCCAGAATCTCTCCGTCATCGGAACATACCGGCATATAATAGACATAATATTCTTCTCCCTGAATCTCTACACCATCAGTTTCATAATCGTTACCGGCTCTGACCGTCTCCCATATCTGTGGATCAGCCTTGGTTCCTTCTGCCCTGTTCCCATCCTTGTCCACAATGGAAGTAATAAATCTCTCATCCTCCATGAAAAGCGTCTGTTCAATATGCTCATCCTGCAAAGAATCTATAAACTGATAACTGATATCATCCTTTTCCAGAATATCCTCACGGATATCCCATGTGAAATACTGCTCCACTGATGTAGCACATGCTTTCAGCCGCAGATAGGTACTGTCGACCAGTTCATCTTTCATTTTGCCCGATGCATATACAGTCAAAGCAACCATCGTTGCAAGCATCGGAATGCAGCCGATCATTAAAATCACCTGCAAATACCCCATTTTCTTCATTTCAGCACCCTCCTCGTTTTCTGATATAAACTTTTTCCTGCTGTTACCTATCCCCGTACGGGCATGATGAAACATCCGCAAGTTGATCTAATTGAAAAATATCATAGCATATTTTATCAGGATCCACAACACTTCGACATTCTTGAGTTTCCGCAGTTTTATCCACAACTGCCTGTTTTTTCAGATACTATTATAAACAACTTTCAAATATCCGGCAGATTGGTGCTTTAGGAGAAGTTTGGCTATTGGAATTTGGCTACCTGTTCTAATTTCTTTTATAAAAAGAACCGTTCTTTGCTCTCTCCTTTCTTTAATTGCAGTCTCCTTATATTTCACTACAGTATCCACATCCGAATGCGCCTGAAAAGCAGCTCCGGTAATCCTACCGCCCTTCCTCCTGTGTTTTCTCACCACATTTTGTCTGAAATTTTTAAAAATAAAGAATGCTTACGCCATGTAACATCGTGGTATTTCTCCAGTTCTCCGTTCCCAACGATCCGGTGTGCCAGATCAGTAGTCCGGTGTTTTCGGCATTTTCTCTTCTGCCTACTTCTGCCGTAAGCTCCACTCCCCGGGCATAGCCCCTTTCCTGCTGTACCACCGTAGGTTCCGTAACCGTCCATGCTTTTGCCGATAATATTCCGTTCTCATACCGCACCCAAATTCTGCATCCCGTTACAAAGCAGTTTGTCACGACCTCGCGGGAAATGCACTGCGCCTGTCCACGCACATACTGTATCAGATACATGGATACCGCATCGGAATGGGCCGCCGTACGGATGATCCGAAGTCCATAACCGTCCAGAGTGTCCGTGTCCGTCTTGATGCAGACATCCAGATACTGTCCGGCGCTGCCAAAACCCTGTCCGGCAGACTTTGCCGGATCGGCTTCCAACAGGACTTCCATATTCCGTTTGGTTTCCGTTCCCATCTCCGGTGCCGTGGTCGGCGTATAGCGGATCCTGGCCCCCTGCATTCCCTGATAGAGCCCTTCGCCCTTACTGCCGTCCCCTGTTGCACCGTAGTGCCAGGAGACCTGCGTCTTTTCCCGGTCCCACTTTTCAAAATCACAGGTATCCGCCGGACGCTTCGCATCAAAATTCCATACACCTTTTTCGTTTCCGGCATGGCTGTAAAGAGGAAGGTTATGAAAATCTGTCCAGATCCTGTCTGTTTCCACATCTTCCGGCGAAATAGCTTTTTCATAAAAGCACTGCACTGCTTCCCCGTATTCGCTGCGATTCGTTCTGGGTCTTATCTGTGCAAAAATATAATATCCCACATCATCTCCGGTGAGGGCATAAACTTTCTCCGGCTGATCCGGTTGGGAGATTGCCGTCACGATTTTGTCCTCTACCCGAATGTTTCTACTTCGATACCAGATAATATCCGAGCAGTCATTCTCCGCTTCCGTAAAATCATAAGACAGCCGCAGCATTTTGCCTTCAAGACAGATCACCGGATTGCCCGTAAGCCTTGGTGCCGCCACTTTCCGGGGATGAATTCTGACATACGCACCGGTCTGCAATCCCTCTTTGGTCTGCGCCGTGAGTACTACTTCCGTCTCATGGTCTATATTACTGTCTTTCAGTTGCAGCAGACAGCTCCCCTCCGACACACGCTGTATTTCTATGGAGTCTGCACTGTCTCCTTCTATTTTAAAATGTATCTCACACTTCCTCTCACGCCCATCAAAGGTCAGGCATTTTCCCTTTATATTTATGGAAGATCCGCCTGCTTGCAGTTCAAAAGCCTCTGACTCCAGCAGAAGCTGTGTAGGAATATCTGTTTTTCCGGCAAAGCGGATCACTTCTCCGTTCCCCAACGGGTCCCAGTCGTCTTTCCCGCCCAGAAGATTATAGACATTGTAGATCGTTTCTCCATCCTTACGGATATAGTAGGCCTCTGCCAGCATCTTTTCGTCAATGTCCACCGTATGGGAATCCGCAACCTCCGGAGGCGTAAACCGGCCTTCCGGATATGTCACATTCGCCTGATAGCACTTCAATGCTACGGAAGGATATTTCGTCCACAAGACCGCAACTTTGGTGTCCGGCAGACCTGCGAAGCTGCTGTCGATCAGTGTGATCTGTCCTCCGACTTTTGTAAAATACTGTGCGTGAGTCTCCCCATCCTGTGGATATTTACAATGAAATGTACAGTTTAAGAATACCGCTCCCGTACCGGAAGCCTGATAGATCGGCATTCCGCTGTAAAAATCAAACTCACAGTCCAGGTACACTGCATTTCCATTCAGAGCATCGTCCGTCTGTTCAAAATGACAATGTTCATACAGGCTTCTGCCCGCGCCACATACGGGATACAGGTTCAGACGACTGACAAACCGGCAATTCTTCGCATGGAACTTATCGGCATTCGTATCCGCCAGCTGTGCCTGTGTAATGGCTTCTGTCCTCTTTTTCACAGACTGCGCAGGATCCAATGCATAATCCAGATCCACGCAGCAATAATTCCCCAGAGTCAGGTTTTCCATCTCCAATTGTTCCCCGGAAAAATGGAACAGAGTATAATTCCCCTTCGCTCCATGGTCGTTCCCCCGGTTGGCGGCAATCACCACATCCTCCGGGTTCTCCGACAGCCCCACCAATTTCAGATTTGCGCAGTTTACCTTGCATCCGTAAGGGTAAAGATCCTTCGGATCCTCCCTTACGATCACCGCCTCCGACTGCGGATTCTCCAGCCAATAGATGCCGGGAGCAATGTAGACCGTCACCGGGTGTTCCACAGTTGCTGCGTTTAGTGCTCCATCCGACAGGACTTCTCTGATGTTATTGTAAGTGTATGGATTTTTCTGTACTTCCTCGTTCGCAAACCTGCTGTCCAGCAGGAGATGACAGGAATCGGGGTCAGGTTTTATCATAAATGTTTTTCCCTTCCTCAGAATAAAATAAGTGACTGATTACTTTTTACTATAGTAAACGACCACTTATTTATCAAGAGATTAAGTTATTAATATCCTACCATAGAAGTAAAAATTATGGTGAGAAGTCATGAAGAATTGTATCATGCTATGGAAAAATGACGCTGTTGATGTTGCCATCAACAACCAGAGAAGAGCTTTTTCGGATGCGTATAATAATGAAGTGCTGGCAGAAAGTAAAATTTATATTGAACTTTCCTCCAAAAATCCACTCAGTAAATTAAGTTCCCTGGAAACCGAAGATTTAAAAAATAACCCCTGCATTCTTGTCATCAACCAGACCGGACAGCAGGATACCGCTTGCCTTTTTCACACTTCTAATAAACCACTGCTGCCAGAATGATATATACCAGAATCGACACCATACAGTACATAGAATTGGTTGTTGATACATAGGCACTGCCCTCTTCCTTTTTCAGAAAAGTCTGCATGCTGAAAGTGGCCGGCGCCGACATATAGGAAATGATGGCAAGATTCAACAGCATGTTATCTCCTATCCACAAATGCACTGCCCACAGCACTCCAATTGCCATAAGTGTCTGTAGCAGAACTCTCATCAGGATTGTCTTCAGGCATGGCCGGATCAGTTCCTTTGTCAGTTCCATGCTATATCCCACAACCATCAGAATGATTGCTGTCACGGATGTGGTAAGGATCCCTTCCACCGCCAGATATGCACCGCCGAAGGGACTGTCGATCAGGCAAATCACCACCTTGGACAGTCCTGCCAGGATTCCAAGCACACTTGCAATAAATGCCGGTGTGTGGAATGCACTCATACATAGTTTCTTTGCATTGATCTTCTCTCCGTTTTCCACCTGTCCCAGCATCCCCATATAGATGCTGAATCCAAACAAAAGTCCTGCAATATCCAGTACTGCGATCTGTGAGAGATTTTCCTGCCCGCACAGGCTGGTATACAAAGGATACGCCATGAGGCCACCCTCATATACACTGACCATAAACGGCAGGTACTTGCGGTATTCTCCGTTCATAAGCGGCTTCAACAGAAATCCTACTCCGAAAGATACCACCAGCATAATGAACATAATCCCCACCAGTTTCCAGGTCTCCACACTGTAATCCGCTGTGGCCAGTGCATGAAAGATTGCCACCGGAAGCATGATATTGGTTACCAGCAGTTTCATATTATCTATTCCACTTTTGGTAAGTAACTTTAATTTTCTGCATGCCATACCGAGAACCAGCATGACAAGTACCGGCAATATAATTTCTAATATTCTCATTTGTTATCCCTTTCCGAGGTATCCTATACTTTTTTATTTATTATACTTCGATTTTCCTATCCTGTATATTATGTATCCCGGAAGTTTTGTAGAAATGTTTTAGAATTGATGCAGAAATGTTAATGCCAGAATTCGGTCTCCATTTCAGATATGCAAAAAGGCACTGTATCTCAATTTTTTTGAAATACAATGCCTTTTTTACAACACAATCTTACCCAAAGAAATTATACTTGTTAGCCTCAAAAGCTTCCATATAGGTTGCCCCATTGGAACCATACCGGTTGGATGCGCTGACCACATTTTCGGAAGCATTCTTATTGATGTGCTCACCGAGAAATCCTATTTTGGAGGCGATGCCATTCTCTCCTCCCAGTACCTTCTGTAAGGTATCCGCATCCGCATTCCGGAATACTTTCTCGTCCACGATCAGGCTTCCGTCCTTTGCCTGACTGATTCCTATACTTTCCAGTGATTCTTTACTGCCCGCTGGAATGTTTTTTAACTGTTGCTGGTAAAATTCATTCATGATTCCGCCGGTGGTCTTAAGCTGCTTCATGGTAGCATTGTACGCTTCCACCATTTTGTTCACATCACTCAGGATGTCCGTGGTGTCTCCGCTCTCTTTTGCCTTGTCGTAGATGGAATCCTTATCGCTGCCTGCAAGCTTTGACGCAGATTGGCTCAACTTCTCCGACAGATCCTCCAGCTTTGCATAATTATTTTTCCTCAGAATGTCCGTGGCACCGGTACTTGTGGTGTTCATGCTCTTCCCGATGGTTCCCAGCAGGTTCTGGGATGACTTGTTATTGATAATGTCCAAGAGCGACGTTCTCTGAATGGGAATCCCGCTTTTTGCTGCGGAATTTGCCAGCATTTGGGTTGTGATCCTCATTTTGCGACCTCCTTTGATCTGCAATTTTTTCTCTCTGTCTTCTATATCGCCGCTTTTCTTTCACTCTTAATATGTCTTGTAACGAACCGATCTTTTCATGTAACAAAACATCAAAAAATCAGCAGGCCCATCACCCGCTATATAGATACAATAATACAAGGACTAATTTTAGTCCACATTCTTCCTTTTATCCAAAATCAATGATATAATGCTAATAGTTTTATTTATACAGATAAAGGAGTCAAAACAATGGATACCCAAATTGAGCAGCTTAATCTTTCTTCTATTACCAAATTTGCATTAGCATATGCCGGAATTACTACTGTTTCCGAACTTAAGGAATATAATTATATCTCTTTAGCAAATGTTCTTCCTCGTAATTGTTCTCTCAATCCCATTATGAAAGAGCTAAACACATACGGTTACATATTTCCTCCTGAAAATGAAATTCCTATTAGCAGCATTCCTATGTCTAAACGCCTTTATAATATTCTTGATCGTAATAACATACTGTATATCTCCCAGCTAACACATTATGCACGGGAGGAAATCATGCAGTTCCGCAATCTCGGAAGTACTACATTAATTGAACTTGACGCTCTGTGCCAAAAATATCACGTAAAAATAAATTCTCTTTCCATTGTAAAGGAAAGTCTCCAACAATTTAATTTTCCTTCTAAATTATATATTTATCTCTTTAGGAACAATATCCACCACATCAATGACTTTAACGACAAAACCGTATATGACCTCTATTGTATATGTAATAAGGACTACCTCCTTACCATGAAAACATACCGTATATTAAGAAAGCATGGGAACACACCTAAAAGCTGGCATGACAAATTTCTATTTGAAATTACGTCTGAGCCAAAATCTATTACTCTTTTTAAAAAGAATAAACTTACTACCTTGTCTCAGTTTTCAAATTTAACTGAAGCGGATAAAAAAAGAATAACTCCTGCCTTGCTCAAAGATATTTTAAATTATCAGCACAAGAGCTAATTTGATTATCCTAATTTCTACATAAAAAGACAGTCAATTCCACATTATATGAAACTTGACTGTCTTTTTCATTCTCTATTTTAATAACTCATCATAAGTAGTCTCTAATACATTTTTTATTGCCCGGAGCTGCGTTGCCTGAATATGCTGGATTCCACGTTCTATCTTTACCAGAGCTTCTCTTGTAATCATTACATTCTCCAACTGCAACAATGCAACCATTTCCGTCTGCCTGATTCCTTTTTCTTTCCTTATACGCCGGATATTCTTACCAATAAATATCTCATCTTGCTTTATTTTCTGTTCCATCCATTTTCACCATGCCCATGAACCCATTTTGGTTCTTTTTGCATTATTTTATGCAATACGCATGGTGAAAAGGGACTTGTTTTAGTCCATGTCACGAAATAAGTGAAAACTTCCGCAATAAAAACTCTATTAATGTATAATGCTCTTACTTATATAAGAATATATAAAATTCCCTTGAGCTGAACCACACTTTCTAGTCCACCTCAAGGGAATCCCTTATTATTCTTCAACTTTTTTACCAAACTTATAATTACTCGGATACTCTATATTATAAATATCCTCTCCGTATGGTATGTCCAATGTATGAGATTCACTTAAAACATATTCCTTATTACCAATCTTAAAAATATCTCCAGCTTCATATTCGTCAAGCAAAATACCACCCGAAGTCAAATTCTTATATCTTGCATCATATCGTTCCTTAGACTGAATTGGACTTGTTGTTTTAGTGGCAGAATAAAATTGTGTTGCTTCCCTATCTCCCATTTTTACTGTGAAAAAGCCATTTTTTATCCCTGCATTTTCCATATATCCTCTTATTTCTTCATCTGAATAAGACAACTGAACATATACAGGGTCTTTTGTCATCATATAATTCCAAAAGCTCGCATACCTTTCCAACACCGGATCATAAGGCTCGCCACGCATAATCTCGGAAACAATAGCGCCTATCCCCTTATTATCTGTGTATAAACAATGCTCCTGTCCGTCACGGGAGACATATTTAAAATACTTATTCTTCCCAAAGTCAATGATATTATCTTCCGCTTTAATTTCATTCAAAGAAGTTCCACTGATTTTAGGTATCTGCTCCGCTGTAAAAAATGTTCCTTCGCATTCGTATATATCGCCTTGTTTTCGTACCTTAGAAATATCATTATTCATAGCAGATAATATACTGTTTGAAATCATTTTATTTCTTTTTCCTGCTGAAGCTGTATAAATTCCTGTATCATACATTGTATTTCTAACAAATAAATCTTTTTTCCTACTTTGAGTAACACTTTGCTGATTGCACATAATATTTGCCAAACTCTGTCTACGACCTAGAATTTGAAGTGAATTACTAAAAGGAAAAAAATTAACATTCATAGCATCACTCTTTCTAAAATTATTGTATAATCACAACATCATCCTCAACATATGTTGATGTAACCGGATATGCATAATACAAAGAAATAGTAGGAGTGAAAGATATATCCTTACTATAGCCATACGTTATTGACCATCTGCCTTTTAATGGCATGTTTAAAGATACTAACCCCGATTTATCCCACGTATATGTAGATAAGTTAACTGTATTATTGCTACTAAGATTTCTAACTGAAATACTATCTACCGCAGTAGTTCTTATTCCACTCATTGAAAGCATATATACTACAGCATCTTCTGGCAGAGCATCCTCAAATCGTAAATCTATAGATGATGAACTATCGCTGCCATTTGCCATGTTTACAGTAGGCATTTCCACTTTACAACTTGCAACAGAATAGGTTGGACCACCTACTAGCAATATATAGTCTGAAGATGATGATGTAATTCCTTTAATTTTTACATAATAAAATCCATCTGTTGATGCCACAAACGGATATGCTGTTGAACCAAATCCTATCTTTGTATATATTTCATCTAAAACAAGACTGCCGTTTGGATCATAAACCTCAAATTCAAAAGGATCATCGTTACAAGTAACATACTGCGTTCCGGCTGACAAATATACCTTAAACCAATCCTCGTCAGTATTACTTGTACTTCCTGTAACTACATGCTGGCTAGGACGACTACCACTGACTGCCTGTGCAGCGGTTTCATGATTTGCCATAATCGTTTCAGCGGTTTCCATAGTATTATTAGGCTCTGTTTCTCTCACACTTTCTGCATGTACAGTCATGCTTGCAGTACCAATAATAAATACAGACATTAAACAGGTTGTCAACATTTTTGCTAATTTTTTTTTGATCATAAAACCATACCTCCTAAGATTTTTGTTTTTCTCAATAATTGAGTACCTAAACTACACTTCTAACATAAACCCGATTCAAACATTTTTACAACTACCTGTGCAGAAAGTGACCTTTTATTGCAGAAAATGACACTCAAAATATAAAAATCACCCGCTGATTCCTTTCTGAAGCATCACCGCTTACACTTTTCTCAGATACTTCATGTATGCGGTGACAAAGTCATTGTATTTCTGTTTTGCTAAAAATACGCTCTCACCGTTTTTCAATTCTATGTTGCTGTTGTCATACCGGGCGACCTCCTGCAGATTCACAAGAAATCCCCGATGGGAGCGGAAAAAGCGATCTCCCAGCTTCTGCTCCAGCACTTCCATTTTTTCATAAAAACAGTAGGGCTCCTTCTTTGACTTGGTGTGCAGCATAATTTTTCTGGCCTGGTTCTCGGCATAGAGGATATCATCCACAGGAATCCTGACATAGTTGCCGCCTACTTTTATAACCAGCGGTTCAACATTCTTTTTACTCCGGATCTGGCAGATTGCCCTGTCCATGACTTCTGTGAACTTCTGCTCATCGATAGGCTTCAAAAGATAATGAAACGCCCCCACATCATAGCCTTCAAACACATATTCACGTAAGGCCGTCACGAAGATAATCAGTGCATCCGACCTTTCCCGGATCTTTCTGGCCGTCTCCATACCGTCCGGTTCCGCCGCATTCTGCTCCCGGTTCAGGGAAATATCTAACAGGATCAGGTCAAACGCCGTCGGATCCGCCAACAGTTCTCCGCCGTCGACAAACAGTCGGATTTCCCCCTCCGTACATTTCTCTACCAGCCTTTTCAGGTATTCTCTTATGGGCTGTTCATCGTCACATATTGCTATTTTCAGCATTCGTCTTCTACTCCCCCGGATCTTATTCCATTCAAACATTTCCTTTTTTATATCGCCACTTTTCCTTTGAAATTCAATCCTATGTAACGAAATGCGATTTTTGTGTAACGAAAAAATCAGCGGGTATATAGCATCCCAAAAGCTCTCTCTTGCGGGAGAGCTTCAGACTGTAGACAAAGCTCCTTCCTGTGAGGGAGCTTTTCTTGTGTCATGACTG
>ERZ773229.191-NODE-191-length-66408-cov-9.842419_pt1 | contig 66408 bp, 61 predicted proteins | sample MGYA00580992_ERZ773229 | MGnify/ENA primary metagenome ERZ773229 (study PRJEB29015, sample SAMEA2737795) | human gut metagenome | biome: human gut; feature: human-associated habitat; material: faeces | place: China | collected 2012 ... | reverse complement strand
AAACTGCACGAGATGCTCGACCTGGTAGCCCCCGAAACCATGCAGTAGCCATCTGAAAGAAAGGCTATACCATGCAAAACCTTTTAGAACTCAAAGGCATCTCACGCCGTGTGAGCGACCGCTTTTCACTACGCGACGTCACGCTCGCTGTGGAGCCCGGCCAGATCGTTGGCTTTGTAGGCGCAAACGGCGCCGGCAAGACAACGACCATTCGCGCCGCGCTCGGGCTTATAAAGCTCGATGCCGGCGAGGTGCACCTGTTTGGGCAGCGCTGTGGCGCCGACGCGCCCGATGAATCGCAACGCCATCTACGCTCCCGCGTCGGTCTTGTCCTGGACACGTGCCCCTTCCCCTCCACGCTCAGGGTGGGCCAGATCGAGTCGCTCGTAGGCCCGGCGTACCCCACATGGGACCGCGAAACGTTCGCAGGATTCATCAACCGATTTGGCCTCGATCCCAAGACAAAGGTCAAGGACCTCTCCCGCGGCATGGGCATGAAACTGCAGCTTGCCTGTGCACTCAGCCACAATGCCAAGCTGCTCGTTTTGGACGAAGCCACCGCGGGCCTCGATCCCATGGCACGCGAGGAACTGCTTGATGAGCTGCTTGCCTTTGTCGCCGACGGCCAGCACAGCGTGTTACTCTCGAGCCACATTACGTCCGACCTCGATCGCACCGCTGATCGCGTCATCTGCATCGAAAACGGCTCGATTGCGTTTGACCTGCCGCGCGAGGACATTACCGACCGCGCCGGCATCGCCCACTGTACCCAAGCACAGGCCGCCGAGCTTATGGCTTGCGTCGAAGGCGCCCGTGCCGCCCACCACGCCTATAGCGTGGACGTGCTCGTGCCCAACCGTTGCGAAGCGCTCGAGGCCTTTCCCGAGATTCCCTGCGATCGGGCAACCATTGATGACTATCTTCGCCTCACGCTGAAAGGGGCTTCGAAATGAAACGCGCCTTTATGTCCGAGCTCGCCATCGTTCGCTCGCTTGCCCCAAGCATTGCGGGTGTCGGCTTGTTCATATTCGTCGTGCTGACCCTTGCCAACGCATCGGACGGCGATTCCAGCATGAGCGCTGGCGCCTGCGCGGTCAGTGCCATGTCACCCATCATGGTCATGAGCTCGCTGGCCGGCTTCGACAATCAAAACGGTTGGGAGCGCTATCGCGCAACGCTGTCTCTCTCGCGTAAAGACATCATCTGCGCACGCTACCTGAGCATCATTGTCTTCTCCGCCCTCATGGCATGTGCAGCTACGCTTTTGAGCATCGCCTCCACCCCGCTCTTCAATAGCGCGGGCATTCCTTCGACGGGACAGACGGTCTTTGAAATCGCAATCGCCTCGGCAGCATCGATGCTCATCTCCCTCATGATGGTGTTTTTGGCACAGCCGCTGTTCTTTCGATTTGGACACATGGAGGCGCTGCGCCTATCCGTTGGCCTGTTTGCCATGCTCGGATGCCTTGCCATGGCCACGCTGAGCTCCTCCAACCCCATCAGCAACTGGCTCATGTCGATTGCCGGAGCGAATCCCGATCCTGCCGTCCTGGGCTGTCTGTGTGCAGGCATCGCCGTGCTGGCCCTCGCGCTATGTGCAATCAGCTGCACCATCAGCACCAAGGTTTATCGAGCACGCGATCTGTAATCGACAGCTAAAGGACTTGGGCGGCACCCCACCTCATTTACTAGATAAGACGAAGCAGCGACAACGTCGCTACCGCCCTTCACGGCATGCCGTTTAAATCTTGGCAACCAAAGAGAAGCCGACAGCATATCGACAATTCGAGCCTTCACCAAATGGCTCCCCGGAACATAACCCCCGTCTCGCCGCGGCCATATCAAACCTTCATGGAGGGGCGGTATCCTCATGTCCATAAAACTCGCAGGATAAACCCATTATCCAAGGAGGCACCGCACCCGTGTCGTGGGTTGTCGCAGCATTTGCGTCAGCATTCTTTGCCGGCATCACATCCATCTTGGCCAAATGCGGCATCAAGCAGACCGACTCCGATGTCGCGACGGCCATTCGCACCTGCGTGGTGCTCGTTTTCGCCTGGGCAATGGCGGGCATTTCTGGATCCATTGGAACCATTGGCAGCATCGAACCCAGATCCTGGCTCTTTCTCGTCCTCTCGGGACTCGCTACCGGTGCTTCGTGGATTTGTTACTTTAAGGCGTTGAGCATCGGAAATGTCAATAAGGTCGTACCGGTCGACAAGATGAGCACCGTGCTCGCCGCGCTGGTCGCCATCGCGCTTTTTGACGAGACGAGCAACCTTGCGGTTAAGCTCGTGGGAACCGCTGTCATCACCCTCGGCACGTTTTTAATGATCGAGAAGAAGCAGTCCGCCGAACCCGAGCAGCAGCAAGACCGAACCTGGCTCGCTTACGCCCTCGGCGCCGCCGTGTTCGCGGCACTCACCTCCGTCCTCGCCAAGATCGGCATCGAAGGCGTCGAGTCAAACCTGGCCACGGCAATCCGCACCTGCGTGGTACTGGTTATGGCATGGGCAATCGTGGCAGCCAAGGGAAAACTGGAGCAGGTCGCGCACGTTGACCGGCGCGAACTCACATTTCTCGCAACATCGGGCATCGCGACTGGAGCATCGTGGCTGCTCTATTACTATGCCATCGCTGCAGGCCAGGTGAGTGTCGTGGTGCAGATCGACAAACTATCGATTGTCGTATCGGTGCTATTTGCGCGCCTGGCATTCAACGAAAAACTCTCCCGCCGCAGCGCCATCGGTCTCGCCCTCATCGTACTGGGCACCGCCGCGCTTGCAATTTGGAAGTAGCGCCGATACCGAACGAAATCCAGTCCACCCGCAAATCCGTGACACAGCGCCCGCACCGGACTTGAGATGTTTGTACTGACTGCGCGCTACCGTGCTACTTGCGCAGCGGCTTGGGCAGCGGGATGCCGGCGGCGATGACGGCCGCGATAATCATGCAGACGATACCCTTGAGTGGGAAACACATAAGCAGCAGGCCCACAACCATGACAGGCTGGCGCATGACGGCGCCCATCGTCGATGCCGTGCAGACGGCGACGCAAAAGACCGGATCGGCGCCGGTGAGGATGGCAAGGCCATAGCCCAGGCTTACGCCCGAGAAGATAACGGGGAAGAAGTGGCCGCCGCGCCAACCAAGGTTGATGAGGGCGGGCGTCAGCATGGCCTTAACAAGACCGGTCGCGATAAGCACGCCGGCGGGAATGGTGAGGTAGGTCTCCATAAGTACATCGGCCTGGGTCTCGCCGGCAAACATGGTGTAGGGCAAGACCGTGCCGCAGATGGCGAGCGCCAGACCGGCCAGCATGGCCTTGACGACAGGACGCTCCCCTATTGCATGGGACAGCGCCTCGCTCGCGTGCTCCGAGACAAAGTACAGCCAGCCGCAAACGGTGCCAACCAACGCCAGCGGGATGAGCCAGGCAAGCTCCAGGTTGCCCACCTCGGCGGCCTCGAACCTGGGCATGCCCATGCCGCCGCCCATAACCTGGCCGAGCAGCAGGTAGGTGCCCAGACCGCCAGCGATCGCGATACCGTAGACCACCGTCTTCTGTGCCTTGGGCAGCTTGATGGTGATCTCGCCGGACGCGGACCCATCGCCGGCGTCTTCGCCCTGGCCGTCGGCGCTACCGGCGAGCGGCGCCACAAAGCCAAAGACGGGCGCGGTAAAGAGCGCCGTCAGCGCGGCCTGGGTGCCCAACAGCGTGAGCTCCCTGAACTCGGCGCCAAAGCGGCGCATGCGGTCGCCGACCCAGCTGCACAGACCCGCGATAACGCCGGTCAGGCCGGCCTCCGGTCCAATACTTCCGCCAAACAGCAGCGGCAGCAATGCCGCGAGCGAAAGCTTGCCCAGGTTGTCGTACGGGTAGCGCCCGTCTTGCTTAACCTTAGCCATCACCTGGTTGAGGTCGTCGGTCTTGGTGCCCGTAAGCTTTTCGTACAGGCCGATCAGCAGGCCGCCCAGCAGGCAGACGAAAAACGGATACGGCAGAAAACCGAACGGGCCGCTGGCGAGTTCGGGCGACGCCGCGCCCAGCATGTGGGGGATCTCGGTCCACAGATAGTCGATACCGTGCTCCATCGCAAAAAAGAACAGCCAGACCGCGGCACCTGCGAACGCACCGGTCACGGCAACGCTAACTAAAAACAGCACGCGGTTTGTGGGTTTGGCAAGGTTGTCCATCGGGTCCTCCCGCGGTCAAAGTCGACATAGTTATGTTTTATTGTAGAGCGAGCGTTGCCCAGACAAGCCAACCATCTGCGCCACAAACGGCACCATTGGGAGTCATAGTGGGGCAGGCTCAAGACTTATCCGTTGATAATCGAGACAATCTCGCGCAAATCGTCGGCAAAGTAGATGCCGTGCTGGCGCCTCGGGCTCGAAAGCCCCTTATCAATCATGTGCCCGAGCAGCGCCTTGAGGTCGTTGTAGTAACCGTCAAGGTTATACAGGATGCACGGAGCACTCAGGTGCCCCAACGACACCGCGGACATGACCTCGGCAATCTCCTCGAGCGTGCCCGTCCCGCCGGGAAAGGCGATGAACGCATCACCGAGCTCAATCATCTTGGCTTTGCGCTCGGCCATATCGCTCGTCACGATGAGGTCATCGATGCCGTCGTGCTGAAACTCGGCCTCTATAAAAAAGCTCGGCTCAACGCCCGTCACGTGTCCACCTGCCTCGAGTACGCTATCGGCGAGCGCGCCCATCAGGCCCGATTTGGACCCGCCGTATACCAGCGCGTGCCCGTTGGAGCCAATCCAGTTGCCCAGCTCTTGCACCGCAGGCAGAAACGCCGGGTCATTGCCGACGCTGGCGCCCAGGTATACCGTGATATTCATATTCAGTCCCCCTCGTCGTGACGCGCGGCGCCCGTTCTAGCGTTGGCGTCGGCGATATTCGCGCACACGGCGCGACAGGTCGGCGAGCTCGTCACGATCGAGCTCTTCCAAATGCTCCAGATCGTCCATAAAGCGCGCCATGGTGTCCTTTTGGCGCAGCTTGATGAGCGTATTGCAGTAGTTCACCGCCACACCCGTGAGCATGGCAATGTAGAAGATGCTGATGACGCTCAGGACGACGGTAATAGCACGGGCGACCGGCGTTTCGGCCGGGATATCGCCAAAGCCGATGGTCGAGACGGTCTCAAAGCTAAACCAGAGACCATCGCCAAACGTAAGGGTCGTGGGCTCGGACAGCCAGACAGCCGTCGAGCACAGCAGATAGAAGACGAGGAACAGGCCCGTGATACGCACGAAACCGGCCTGGCGCAAAACATCGGCAAGCGTCCTCAGCTTTTTCATCGCGACCCCTTTTCCCCAGACGCCCAATCACGTTTGCTCGGTATTGTCCCACAACCGGCAGTTAGGCAACCGGCAGTTAGGGACGTTCCTTTTGTGCCGGCAGAAAGGGACTGTCCCCAACTGCCGGACGGGACCGTTTAGCGGTGCGGCGGCCGACTGGGCAGGCTGAGCTGGTATCCTTATGCGGTATTGTCTCGATTCGTTAGGATTGCACGTGAGAGCTTCCGCTGTCCTTCGTTCAGTTATATGTCGCACCCTGGCCGTCGCGCTTGCTGCGTTCGCCGTGCTGAGCGCCGTCATACCCGTCCCCGCCTTTGCCGCCGACTCTGACCAGCAGGTCAAGACGGTCCGCGTTGGCTGGCTTATCAACAACGAAGGCTTCCAGGACGGCACCCCCGGCGAGCGTCTCTCGGGCTGGGGTTATGACTACCTGCAGACGCTGTCATACTACACGCCGGGCTGGCAATACGAATACGTCTCCGGCACCTTCACCGAGCTTATGGACATGCTCGAGGCGGGCGAAATCGACCTCATGCCCAACATCTCCTACTCCGAGGAACGCGCCCAAAAGCTGCTCTTCTCCTCGAACCCCGAGGGCGCCGAGCGCTACTACATCTACGCCAAGCCCGATCGCGACGACCTGGCCAAGGGTGACCCCCAAGCGCTCCAGGGCCTTACCATCGGTTGCAACTCCGGTGTTATGCAAACCTTCGTTGGCCAGCAGTGGCTCGCCAACGAAGGAATCACCTGCACATACAGGGAGTATGACGGAGGCTCCATGCTCTTTGACGCACTCGCAAACGACGAAGTCGACGCCGTCATCATGAACGACACCATCTCGTCGCCCGATGCGTCGCCCATGTTCTACGTTGGCTCGAGTGACTACTATTTTGCCGTCCCCAAAAGCCGCCCCGACCTGATGAACGATATCAATGCCGCCATGACGGCAATCGCCCGCGTCAACCCACGCTATAACGACGAGGTCAAGGCGAATTACTCGGCCCAAAACAGCGGCTCATCATCGCTCACCGGCCCCGAGCGCTCCTGGCTCAAAGCAAACGACAACACCATCACGATCGGCTATCTTAAAAACAAACTCCCCTACTGCACGCAAAATGACGACGGCGAAATGGAAGGGTCGCTCGCCTCGCTTGCAACGACGTTGCACGACAAGTTTGGCATTACGGTTGCAACAGTAGCGTTCTCGAACAACGAGCAAATGACCAAAGCCCTTTCCACAGGGACCATCGATGTCGCCCTACCGTTGTTTCGCGACTACTGGCTTGCCGAGCAGGCAGGGGTCATCCTGTCAAACCCGATGGGAACGGTTTCCCTAGCCGCCATTCACAGCAGCAGCAACCTGAACAGTGACCTTAAGAACATCGCTTGCACAGCAGACGCGATCGTCAACCGTTTTGAGCTCGCAAACCTATTCCCCGACGCAAAGGTAACCGAGTATCCGAATGACAACGAGGCACGCGAAGCCCTCAATAAGGGGGAGGCAAGTTGCATCATTGTCCCCAGCACGCGCTTGAAAACCATCCGCGACACCTACGATATCGAGGATTTCCAAACACAGGAGCTCACCGACACGGCACAGCTATCGTGTTTGATTTCGCGCGGCAAGCCCGTGCTGTTGGGAATCATTAATAAGGGCATCGTCAATGCTGGCGAATCGCTCTCTGCAAGCAGTTATTCCCCCACATCGTACTCGGCGCAAGAATCGGATGCGTTTCGACTTCTCTACCGCAACCGCATCGTCATTGCGGCAGTCGTCATCTGCATTTTGCTCACCGGCATCGTCATCCTTGTCTGGTCGCTTCACCGCGCGCAGAAAGAACAGCAGAAAGCCGATGCCGCCAACGCCGCTAAGACGGCATTCCTCACGCGCATGAGCCACGACATCCGTACGCCACTCAACGGCATCCTGGGTCTTATCGAAATTGAGGAATTGAAAGACGGCGACATGCAGGCCGCCCGCGAAAGCCGCGCCAAGGCGCGTGTTGCCGCCAATCACCTACTCTCGCTGATCAACGACATCCTCGAGATGGGCAAAATCGAAGACCGCAAGCTAACTCTGGAACATGCGCCTTTTAACCTCAAAGAGCTCTGTGACGATACGCTGGTGCTGTGCAAGCTCCGCGCATCCGATAACGGCATCACAATGCAGGACAATAGTCTGCCGTACGCCACGGGGCCATACATGATCGGCAGTCCCACCCATATCCGACAGATCATAATCAACCTGTTAGACAACAGCATCAAGTACAACAAGCGCGGCGGCTCCGTCACCTTTAGTTCAAAGACCAAGCCACTCGATGATGGGCGCGCGCTCTTTTGCTTTAGCGTTTCGGATACCGGCATTGGCATGGCTCCCGAGTTTTTAAAGCATATCTATGAACCGTTTGCCCAAGAAGGTGACGATGCGCGCAGTAAGTTCCAAGGAACCGGCATGGGCATGCCAATCGTCAAGTCGCTTATTGAACTGATGGGCGGTACGATTGAGATTTCGAGTGAGATTGGCGTGGGGAGTACGTTCAACGTCCAGATTCCGCTCGATATCGACAAGAACCCTCAGGCTAGAGAGGATGCGAGCAGGCAGACAAACAGCTGCTCGCTTGCCGGCATGAACGTCCTTTTGGCAGAAGACAACGAGCTCAATGCCGAGATTGCCCAGACTCTACTCGAAAGCGAGGGCATCGTCGTAACTCGCGCCGCCGACGGCAACGAAACGGTCGACCTATACGCTGGTCGTCCCGCCGGCAGCTTCGATGCGATTCTGATGGACATCATGATGCCGGGCATGGACGGCTATGAGGCAACCCGCGCGATTCGTCTGAGCGAGAAGGTCGATGCAGCCGATATCCCCATCATCGCGCTCACCGCCAACGCCTTTGCCGAGGACGCCAAGGCGGCACACGATGCCGGCATGAACGCCCATCTGTCCAAACCGCTCGACTTTAACAAGCTCAAAAACATACTCGCGCGCATCAAGAAAAACGGATCCGTTTCGCTATAGTTTGTGCTCAACCACCACGCACGACCAGAAAGGAAGCCAACGATGTTTAGGCCCTTACGTCGAAAGAAACGCGCCATCACCGACGAGGAAGCGCGCGAACTGCTCGCTACCTGCAAGCGCGGCGTCTTTGCCGTCAACGGCGACGATGGCTACCCGTACGCCATTCCCGTCAACTACTTCTTTGACGCCGAGCACGACAAGATTTATTTCCATGGCGCCAAGGCTGGCCACAAGGTCGATTCACTCAAGCGCGATGACAAGGTCTGCTTTACCGTTTACGGCAACGAGTGGTACAAGGACGGTGACTGGGCTCCCTACGTTATGAGTACCGTGGTCTTTGGCCGCTGTCGCCTGGCGAATGACACCCCTGCTTTTATCGAAGATAAAGTTCGCCAGCTCGCGCTTAAGTACTACCCTTCTGCCGAAGAAGTCGAAGAGGAAATCGCCAAGGACATTAAGGGCGTCCAGCTCTACGAGATTACAATTGAGCATCTTTGCGGCAAGCAGATTCAAGAAAAGTAAGCCTCTCAGCAGGTCTGCGCCCAATGGTTACAGATGCCTTACCACACGGGGCCTTCTAGCCAACTTGGCAGAAGGCCCCACATGCAGCGCACGCTTACCGTGCATTAAAAACGTAGCGGTCCAGGCGGTCGCACGCTTCCCTCACGCGCGAAAGCGGCAGCGCCAGATTCACGCGAATGTGGCAGGGCCCGTGGAACGGGCGGCCGTCCTGATACCCCACGCCCACGCGCGCCCCCTCGTCGAGCAACCACTGAATATCGCGGCCATGCTCGCGGCACCACTCGGTGCAGTCCAGAAACACCATGTACGTGCCCTGCGGACGTGAAAACGCGACGCCCTTCCAGTGCTTTTCTGCATACGTGCAGAAGTACTCGATATTGCCGGCAAGTACCTGGTTGAGCTCGTCCACCCACTCGTAGCCCTGCGGCTGATAGGCACCGATAAGCGCATGCATGGAGAGGACATTCATCTCGTTGTAGTGAGTCTTGTCGGACACGGCGCACATGCGGTCACGCAGCGTCTCGTTGTAGACAATGTGGTAGCTGCCGACCAGGCCCGCCAGGTTGAACGTCTTGCTGGGCGCGTAGAGGGCAACCGTACGCATGCGGGCATCCTCGCTCACCGACTGCGTCGGGATATGCTTGTGCCCCGGCAGGATGATATCGGACCAAATCTCGTCCGAGATCACCACGCAATCGTGCTGGCGATAGATGTCCATGGCGCGCTCGATCTCGTCGCGCTCCCATACGCGGCCGCAGGGATTGTGCGGCGAGCAGAACACCGCGGCATGGATGTGGTTTTGGGCGAGCTTGTGCTCCATGTCCTCAAAGTCCATACGCCACACGCCTTGATCGTCGAGCTTAAGCGGGCTGTGGACAATACGATAGCCCGCGGCTTCGATGGATTTGGTAAAGCCGATGTAGGTGGGGCTATGGACCAGCACCGCATCGCCCGGCTGGACATACGCGCGCAACGTCGACACGACACCGCCCAGCACGCCGTTTTCGTAGCCGATATGTTCAGGGCGCAGGCCCTCGACGCCATTGCGGCGGCTCTGCCATTCGATGATGCGGTCGAAGTACTCGGCGCGCGGGTTAAAGTAGCCAAACATGGGATGCTGAGCGCGCTGAATGATATGCTCCTGGACCGTGGGCACCGTGGCAAAATTCATGTCGGCCACCCACATGGGAATGCGGTCGAAGCCCTCGTCGGGTGCGTTCGGAGCCATACCGGGGATCTCGCCCCAGGAGTCAACGGCGATGGAGTCCATGCCGTGGCGGTCGATAAGCGAGCTAAAGTCGTATTTCATGCTGAACTCCCGTGCAAAGTTGATTGTTTTGGTAGGCGTTATTGTCCACCAGCGTGGGCGGTTTTGGAGCGGGGTTAGGCGTTGTTTTTGACGGATACGGACGGATGGTTAGTCCCGCGCGTCGTTGATGGCGGTTACCGTCAACCTGGCGCCGTCGACCGTAAACGATATATCAAGCCCGGCGTAAGCCAAATGGTAAACGCGGTTTGGCTCGTGCTTGCTGCCCGCGCGGCGCGGATCTTGGCGAAGGACCTCGACCAAACCAGGGAGCTTTGCGGGCGGGACCATATCCTGCAGCGCTTGTGGGAACTCGACGTCGAGCTCTTGCCACGGAGTACCCTCAATCCAGCCGCCCGTCGCATCTGGGTGACAGTCGGCAAATGGAATATAGGGCTTAATGTCGTAGATGGGCGTGCCGTCACGCAGGTCGGCCCCCAGCACATGGATGATGGGACCATTGTCGGTGAGCTCGACGCGATCGAGCTTGACGCAGGTAAGACCGATGGGATTAGGGCGAAACGGACTGCGCGTGGCAAACACGCCCACGCGCTTGGCTCCACCCAACCGCGGCGGGCGCACGGTTTTCGACCATTTTGCGTTGGTGCCGGACCTGTCCTGCGTCTTGGCATCGGCAGCTATGTCCTTAGCCGTGCCGCCGGGCGTTCCGTTTTCGAAGCGCCACAGCAGCCATAGGTGAGAGAAGGAGTCCAGACCCTCGACCGCCGCACTGGAGGCAAATTCCGGCTCAAACACGATGCGTCCCTGCAGATGGGGCGCCAAAAAGCTGTTGCGCGGAATGCCAAACTTCTGCGGCAGATCGGTATGTATGTGTGCAATAGGTTCCATGCCGGTCATTGTACGGCATGGAGGTGTGGGGCGTTGCGCGCAATTCTTCGCCGCGGTTCCCCGTCGTGCAACCAACGGTTGCTTGGAAGGGCACCTGCTGCCGCGTATGCTTAAGCCATCAACCAGCAGAAAGGAACCGCTATGGCCTTTGCAGAAAAGCTCATTGCTGTCCGTCGCGTCCATCACCTTACCCAGGAGCAGCTCGCCACCAAGCTCTTCGTCACACGCCAAGCCGTCAGCCGTTGGGAACGCGGCGAGGTCACACCGGGCATCGACATGATGAAGCTCATCGCCGCCGTGACCGGCGAGCCCCTGTCTCATCTGCTCGAAATGCCCGAGCGCTATTGCCAGAGCTGCGGCATGATACTCACGCCCGACGACTGCGGCACCGACGCCACGGGCGCCACGACCGACCATTACTGCAAGTGGTGCTACGACCACGGTAAGTACACCTACGACACCACCATGGAGGCGATGATTGAAGATTGTGCCCCGCGGCTGGCACAAAACACCGGTATGTCGCTCGACGAAGCCGTCTCGCTCATGGGAGCCGTGCTGCCACAGCTGGAGCGCTGGCACACCGTGCAGGAAAACGAGGAGCGCTACGGTGCCGAGGCGCGGTCGCGCTATGGCGATGAGGCTATCGATGCAGCAAACGAAACGTTACTGGACATGAATCCTCAGACATGGAACGACATGAAGGAACTTGAACGCGCTATTCTGGGTCAGCTCTCGATTGCCATGGGCGACGGCGATGCGGATGGAAGCGAGGCTCGCAAGCTCGTCGCGATGCATCACCGCTGGATAGCTCTCAACTGGGGCAGCGAGCCCCAAGACGAGGCCTATCTGGGGCTCGCCCACGGCTACCTCGCCGATCAGCGCTTTATCGACTACTACGACAAGCCCTGCGGCACCGGAGCCACGGCGTTTCTGGTACAGGCAATCGAGTCGACGTCAGCTCGCGCATAGACCGCAGCGTCTTTGGGTATTTCAATCGAAACCTCAACCGATTGGAGATCCATGGCTACTGATCACGAGCTCGCGCTCTACGTTATGACCGGCTGCCCGTATTGCATAAAGGTCAAGCGCTTTTTGGCCGATAACGGCGTGACCATCCCTGAGCGCAATATCTCGACCGACCCCGATGCCGAGCAGACACTCATCGCCATCGGCGGAAAACGCCAGGTTCCCTGCCTGTTCATCGACGGCAAACCACTCTACGAATCGAGCGACATCATCGCGTGGGTACAGAAGAACCTGCTCTAGCGTTCTATTGCGGTCGGCCGGCCCCAACGCACAAACCCATACGACCCAAACATGTACACCAGCATCCAAAGTCGACCATTTCCGACATCTTTGGATGCTGGCGTACAGCTTTTGGGTAGCCATGGACGCTCTTAGCCGGCTAATTGTTTGAGGCGACCTTTGGATTATGGCTGTTTGACGCCTCTGGAAAGGTTTCCGAGAGGGCTGTGGTCAAAAAAGGGCAAATATGAGTACTGCTACCTGTTTAGTAGCAGCGATTTTGATCACTTCAGGAACTATTCAACGTTCCACTCGTCCGCAGACGACGTTATTTCTCCTCATATGTTCAATAAAAGTAGCTCCTAATGGGAACAAATCTCATCAGGAGCTGCTATTTATAGCAAAATAAATGCAACCATAATGGCAACAGTACTCATATTTGCCCTATTTTGACCACGACCCTCCAGAATAGTCGCTGAGAACGACACTAAATGACAAAATCCGACACTTGGACGTTCTTATATGAGTAGCCATTGAAGGACACCTAACGACTACTCCCATTCGCGACACACTGTGTCGCGAATTAAGCTGGTCCCATTACCGAAGACCAGTAAGAGTTCCTGTCCAGAATCTCGATAGCTTAATAAAGCGCTCCCCTCCGGAAGTTCAATGAGCATCCAAATTCCAAGCTGAAAAGCAAAGGAGTAGCGAAGCCGTCAATGCTCATTTCCTATCGAACAGGCGGGTCAAAACAAGCTAATTAGCCCGATAAACTGCTTGTATTTTTGTCTACAAAATTGTATACAAAAAGAGAATCCGAGAACCGGCGCTCGACATTATGTCGATCGATAGGAGGCGCTATGGACGCTAAGCAGCTCGAAAAGATGATGGGGTTTGCTCCCGGAGAGTTGGAGAAAGCCGCAGAGGCATACGAAAAAGATGGGTGGCCGAAGGGTCGCACCATCAAGCTGGGAAGGCCGTCGATCTCTGATGAGCCAAGCGCTGTTTTATCGGCACGTGTGGGTGAATCGGTCCTTGAAGCCTTTGACGCAAAAGCAAAGCGCCATGGGCAAACACGCACGGAGCGACTCAGAGAGCTCATCACGCTCGACGCAATGATTGCCTAGACTCCACTCCCCCGCCGACCCAAACATGTACGCCGGCATCCAAAGTCGACATCTTTCGACATCTTTGGATGCTGGCGTACAGCTTTTTGCAACATAGTCGTAGGGGACGTTCTTAAATGACTAGTCATGACTAGTCGTTAAAGAACGTCCCCTACGACTAGCTAGCCGTGGAAGCGGGCTGTGGGTGCGAGTGGCTGCTCGCGAAAGACGCGCTCGACGGCGGCGCGGTATTCGTCGACCTTTTTGGTCTTACGTACGAGCTTGTGAACGGTAGCGGGGTCGGCGAAAGCGCACTTGACGTAGAACCACCACTCCTTCATACGAAAGACCGCGTTGCCACCAATCTCTTCTGCATAGGCCGCAAACAGCGTGTCGTGGAAACGCTGCAGCTCAGCAGCCGTGGCAGCAGGGCCGCCCTTGACCATGCGAGCCAGCGCGGGGTTCGCGAGGAGGCCACGCCCCAGCATCACATGGCGCGTACCGGGATAGGCCTCCACCAGCGCATCCATATCCTCAAGATCAAAAATGTCGCCGTTGTAGGCGACCGGAAACGGCGCGCGCTCCAGCGTCTCGCCATAGAACTCCTTGCGCGGCGAGCCCGTATAGCGGTCCTTTTGCACGCGCGGGTGCACAATCAGCTCTGCCAGCGGCATGCGGCAATATAGATCGAGCACGCGCTCGTATTCGTCGTCGCTCTCCAGCCCCAGCCTGGTCTTGACCGATACCGGCAACGGTGACCGCTCGCACACGTCACTCAAGAACACCTCGAGCTCATCGAGTTTGCGCAGAAAACCCGAGCCCTTGCCCTTGGCGACAACCGTCCCCGAGGGGCAGCCCAGGTTGAGATTGACTTCGCGGTAGCCCATGTCGGCGAGCACTTGCGCCGCCCACACAAACTCGTCCGCGTTCTTGGACATCAGCTGAGGCACTACGTTGAGCCCCTGGTTATTGACAGGGTCGACCTCTTTAAACGCCTTGCCGCCAAAGCGGTTTCCCACCCGCGGCGGCGGCAAAAACGGCGTGTAATAGCAATCGAGCGCACCGAAGCACTCCGCATGCACGCGGCGGAACACATGCCCGGTAATCCCCTCCATAGGGGCCAACGAAAGGATCATCTACTCTTCTCTCATATCAACGGACGTGACAAAGGAACTGTCCCTTTGTCACATTATTCGGAGCGCAGAGCTTCCACGGGGTCTTTTTTGGATGCGCTTCGGGCCGGCAGCAGACCGGCAACGACCGTCAGCAGCACCGAAATTGCAATGAGCACCAGCGCATCCCGCACGGGCAAGCTCATCAGATTGGGGACCTGCTTGGCCGCAAGCGCCCAAGCATTGACCGGGAAGCTCACGGCCACCACGACGACAATGGCAAAGACGCCGGCGATGAGGCCCTCGATAAAGGTCTCGGCGTTGAACACGTTTGCCACGTTGCGCTTCGACGCACCAATCGCGCGTAGGATGCCGATCTCCTTCTTGCGCTCCAGTACGCTGATGTAGGTGATGATGCCGATCATGATGGAGCTCACGACTAGGCTGATGCTCACGAACGCGATGAGCACCAAGCTGATGGTGTTCACGATGTCGGTTACCGAACCCATGATGATGCCCATGTAGTCGGTGTACGAAATTGCCCGATTATCGTGGCCAGCGGCTTTGACCTGCTTGTTGTACGCATCAATGTGATCGAGCACGCGCTCCTTGGCCTCAAAGTCGCGCGGGAAAATCTTGACCGAGATGGGGTCTGCCTCGTCCGCATAGCCCAACGTGGTCAGATTGTTGTCGTAGGTGAGCTTCGACGCCTTGGCATAGCTCATCATGAGCGAACTCAGGTCCTCGGCGTCCATGTTGAAGTGAATGGCATTGGCAAAGGCGCTCGCATCCACATGCATAGCGCCCGCCAAGTTGGCAAAACTCGACGACATCTGCGTAGCCATCTGCCCCATGAGCCCTGCCGCGCCCGCCTTGAGCTGAGCTGACACCGTCGCCGCAATCTGGTCGCTGATCGGCTTCATCATCTGATCCATAGCCTGCTGCAGATACGGAGCCAGCTGCTTTTGCACATAGTCGGTCATCGCCCGCTGCAGGCGCTCAGCCAGGGCATCGCCGCCGAGGGCCTTCAGCTGAGCCAGGCATTGCTGGGCTGCGGCATCATTCTCAAGATACGCCGAGAATGCGGTAGCGAGCTTTGACGCGTCCTTAAGATCTTCGGGCGACAGTGCCTTAAACTGATCAGACCGCAAAAAGCCCTCAAACAGCTGGTTGGCTAGTGTTCCCACCTGCTGCATTTGCTCGGGTGTGAGTTCCAGACCGTCAAAGATGCCCGAGAAATCTGGGGCCGGTGCTTTTGCCATGATGTCGCTGAAGTCGATATCCTTACCTACGCCCGAAAGGTCAATGTCCAGCCCGGATAAGTCGATACCAGAAAGGTCCATACCGCCAGCCGCACCCGAGAGTGCAGATGTATCGAACGAAAACGCACTCTTCAGCGCCGCCTCGTCCACACTAAACATGCTGCCCAGATCCACGCCTTGCTTGGCCTCGCCCTGCAGTTCATCGAAAGACTTGCCCGTAAAGACATCCGTCCCGGGGTGGGCGAGTTGCTCCTGCACAATCTGCGAATCGGCGGCGCGTTCCATAAGCTGACGAGTCAGTGCATGCGTATAGGCAATGCCCGGGGTCAATGCGCTCGCGTTGGCCGTCTCGTTAGGTCGCACCACGCCCACAATGCGCACGTCAATACCGTCGGCAACCTTGGCCGTCATAAAGTCGGCATCGTCAGACATGTCAGTCCACATGCCGGTCCCTTCGTTTTTGCGATACGCATCAGCCGGCGACAGCACCTTAAACGTGGTAGACAGCGCATCGTCGTAGGTAAAGTCGGTGCCGGTCTCGGGCGTTTCGACCCCACCGTCAGCCGTCATAGCGCTGTTTACCAGATCGTTGAGCTCATCGATATCCAGCGCGCCGATGCTATAGAGCGTATAGTCGCCCACCGTGCCGCGGCTCGAAAGCACCATCACGGCTTCGTTGGCAGACGTGGGCCAATGACCGGCGACGACATCGTACTGGCTGTCGAGCAGGCTCTGGTCGTCAATCATCTCGTTAAAGACCGAGGTTCCCATGGATTCCATGCTCACCGTTGCCGCCGAGCTCGCGCCTCCGCTCATGGCATCGGTCATGGCGTTGGGCACCAGCCGGACAGGCTTCTCATCGCCCTTGCCGGCACGATAGACAACCGGCGATACACCGTAGCCGTACTGAATGGCGTTAACCTCTTTATCGATGCCGTCGCCACCGGCATCGAGCCATGCCTTAAAGCTCGTCATATCGTTGGACTTAACGCTCGCAAACATATCCTTTACGGCCGTGACCACAGGAATCTTATCGGTTCCCTGAGCCTTGCCGCCGGCACTGTCGTCGGACGAATCCACGTTTTCAGGCGAGTCATCATCCGCAGCCCCCTGTCCGCCCATCATGGATGACAGGTCGTAATCCTGCTTGGAAATCGTAAGCGGGTAACTCGAGAGCGTATCCTCCTCGACCTTTTTGATGTAATTGTTCACGCCATTGGAGAGCGCCAGGATTGCCGCAATACCGATAATGCCAATCGACCCCGCAAAGGCCGTCATGGCCGTACGGCCCTTTTTGGTCATAAGGTTTCGGGCAGAAAGCCCCAGCGCCGTCACAAAGCTCATCGAGGTCTTGCGTGTAGGCTTGGCCTCGCGGCGCGTGGCGTCGGCGACATCGAAAGGATCGGAATCGTCGGTGATCTTGCCGTCCGCCAGGTTGACGATGCGCGTGGCGTACTGGTATGCCAAGTCGGGATTGTGCGTGACCATGATGACCAGGCGGTCGCGCGCCACGTCCTTGAGCAAGTCCATGACCTGTACGGATGTCGTTGAATCCAAAGCGCCGGTCGGCTCGTCGGCCAGCACGATCTCGGGATCGTTGATCAGGGCGCGGGCGATGGCCACGCGCTGCATCTGTCCGCCCGATAGCTGGCTCGGGCGCTTGTTAACGTGCTCGCCCAGGCCGACTTTCTCCAACGCCTCGCGCGCACGCTGGCGGCGCTCGGCATGCCCCACACCTGTGAGCGTGAGCGCCAGCTCCACGTTTTCCAAGATGGTCTGATGCGGAATGAGGTTATAGCTCTGGAACACAAAGCCGATGCGGTTGTTGCGATAGGCATCCCAATCGCGATCGTGAAAGTCCTTGGTCGAAATACCGTCGATCAGCAGGTCACCGGAATCGAAATGATCAAGCCCACCGATAACGTTGAGCATCGTAGTTTTACCCGAACCCGAGGGACCCAGAATGGCCACGAACTCGTTATCGCGAAAAGACAGGCTTACGTTGTCGAGCGCCACCTGCGTAAACGACTGCGTAACGTACCTTTTGCAAATACCTTTGAGCTCCAGCATGGACGGCAACCTCTCCTGCGCAGGCACCCTGCCCGCTCTCCTCCGCCGTTCGTATTCGACGCGTTTGTCCTACTCTATCCCCATTTTTCACCGGCACCAGTGAGGAATGTAACGAAGCGCATCAAAAAACGAACGGGACGGCGCCTAAAAGAAGAGGTCCCGAGCGGGACCTCTATATGGTGAGATTATCTTGAAAGGCAGCAGACTGCTCCGCACAGCGGCGCACGATCATCGCTATGCTTTACGCGTTTTCTACTGCTCGCTATTCGCAATCGCCTGGTCAATAAGCTTGTCGAGCGCTGCGCGCTGCTCGGCGGAGCTGATGGCTCCCACGATTGGATCCCCTACGATGTTGCCATTCTGATCGATGACATACGTTGTCGGGAACGAGAACAAATTTGACGTAAACTTACCGGCATCGCTATCCGACTTGAACCAGATGTTCTTATACGTCACGCCCTTCTTGCTCAGCACGTCCTTGGCATCTGCAATCTCGCCCTTGTTGCCATCGAGCGTAAAGGAATTGACGCCCACGACCTGGCCGCCCTTCTCGGCAAGCTCCTTATTCAAATTCTCAAGATCGCCCAGCTCGCCCACGCATGGCTTGCAAGTGGTGAACCAGAAGTTCATGACGGTGACTTTGTTCTTAGAGAACAGCTCGTCGCTACTCACGTCGTTGCCATCCAGGTCCTTGCCCGTAAAGCTGGGGAACTTCGTCGCCTCGCTCGAAGCATTGGCACCAGCCGTCATGCCAGCGGCCGAAGCGTCGACGCTCTCGCCTTCGCTCGGCGTGCTTCCACAGCCGGGGAACTCCTTCTCCAAGCTCTCGAGCTTGTCCTCGATCTCCTTGATCTGCTGCGCACCGGCCTTGAGCGTCTTGAGCTCATCCGCCGTGAACTCATCCTTAGCGCCGTCGATGGTCTTGAGCAGGAAATCGCCGTAATTGCTGCCGTCCTCAATCATTACCGAGTCTTTATTTGCCGCATTGAATACCTTTTCCCACAGCGCGTTATCACTCGAAAGGATATCGTTCTCCTTTTTCATGAGCTTCACATACAGCTCGGCGGCCTCATCGGCATTGGTCGGCTTCTGCGCAGTGAGTTCTGCGATTTTAGGATCGGAGCTCGCAGATTCGCTCGCATTGCCACCGGGTGCCGAACATGCCACAAGGCACAAGGCCAATACCGGCACCATAAACAGGGCCGCAATCTTAGAAAGCTTCATGGTCATTCCTCCGTTTTGTCGAAGCTTGTTTACTTTTTATCGGCGGTCAAGGGAAGCTTTTCCGCCGACACATCCAGGCCATAGCGATAGCTAATGGCATCGACGGGGCACGCGCCCACGCATTTGCCGCAACGAATGCACTCGGCATGGTCGGGCGTACGTGTAACGTCCACGTCCATCTGGCACACCTTGGCGCACTTGCCGCACGAAACGCACTTGACCTGCTCAACCTGGATCCCCAGTAACGACACCTTGTTCATGAGTGCATAAAACGCACCGAGGGGGCAAATCCATTTACAAAAGGGGCGGTAGAACAGCACGCTCAGCACCGCAACCACAATGAGGATCGCGAGCTTCCAGGAAAAGAGCTTTCCCAGCGCGGAGCGGATTCCCACGTTCATGATGGACAGCGGAATCGCGCCCTCGAGCACACCTTGCGGGCAGATGTACTTGCAAAAGAACGGGTCGCCCATACCCACATCGTTAACCACCAAGACGGGCAGCAGCACCACGGCAAACAGCAGCACGGCATACTTGATGTACGTGAGCGGCTTGAGCTTTTTCGTGGAGAGCTTTTTGCCGGGAATCTTATGCAAAAGCTCTTGCAGCCATCCAAACGGGCACAAAAAGCCGCATACAAAACGTCCCAGCAGCACGCCGACCAGAATGAGCGTTCCGGTGACGTAATACGAAAAGTTGAACTTAGACGAGCCCACCACCGACTGAAACGACCCGATAGGACACGCACCCGAGGCCGCCGGACACGAGTAGCAGTTGAGCCCCGGCACGCAGACGGCTTTGCCCGCTCCCTGGTAGATGACGCCCTTGGCAAAGTTAGGCAGGTGAATATTGGTCGCAAGCGTCGCCGCCGCCTGAATCAATCCACGAAATCGCGCCAAAAGATGCGATGCAGTGTTTTTTCTTTTATCCAATTCCGATACACTCCAAGCACAGCCTGATTGCCTTGGCCAGCACGGCATCTGCCTCGCCGCGCATAATGCCAAAGCCAACCATGGCTATCCCGACGATCAGCAAAGCCACCTGCGCCACAGGCTTAATCGCTTTGAACAATCTGACCACTCCTTTCACTTCGCGACCCATTGGACCATACCGACTATAAAATCCGTGTTAAGCGTGAATGACTATGCAAGGAGAACGTTATGCGCATCTTGGTCGTCGAGGACGAGCGGGCGCTGTGCGATGCAATCGCGCGCAGCTTGCGAAACTTGGCGTACAGCGTCGACTGCTGTCACGACGGACAGGAGGCGCTCGACCTACTGGACGTTGAGGCCTTCGACCTCGTGGTACTCGACCTCAACCTTCCCCGTATCGACGGCATGACCGTACTCAGGGAACTTAGGAAAACTGACTGCGAGACCAAGGTACTGATTCTGTCCGCGCGTGGCGAAGTTTCCGATAAAGTCGCCGGACTCGATGCCGGCGCCAACGATTACCTCACCAAGCCGTTTCATCTGGACGAGCTTGCGGCAAGAATTCGCAGCCTTACCCTCAGACGCTTTACACAAAGCGACATAGTTTTAACCTGCGGAAAGCTCAGCTTTGACACCAAAGCGCGCATCGCTTCCGTGGACAGCGAGGCTCTATCTCTTACGCGCAAGGAGACGGGAATCTTGGAATACCTGATGCTTAATCAGGGGCGACCGGTAAGCCAAGAGGAGCTTATAGAGCACGTTTGGGATAGCACCGTGAACAGCTTTAGCAACGCAACCCGCGTTCATATCTCGTCGCTCCGCAAAAAGCTACGCAGCGCTTTGGGATACGACCCGATTCGCAATCGGATTGGAGAGGGCTACGTTATGGAGGATAGCGAATGAAAGGGCTTTCGCTGCAATGGCGCATAACGATCATGACGGCACTGCTCACGTGTGCGGCGTGCGTGCTGACGAACTGCCTGGTCGGCTATACGGGCATGCGCTATATGGAAGCCATCGGCAGTGACATCTCGGCCTTTAACGCAACTGGCGAAGATTCGCCCCAGGCGTTCGACCCAACGAAAGCAACCCTCGATGACGAGGTCACGATCGTCGTAAACGACGCACAGGAGTCTTTTGGCACGACAGCCTGGCGCATCACGGCTGGAGTCACACTCCTTGGCGGCGTGCTGGCATTCTTTGTGAGCGGCCGTGCACTCAAACCGCTACGGGCTTTTGCAGCCCAGGTTGAGCGTGTGCAGCCTGACAACCTAAGCGAAATCAGACTCAGTGAAGATGTGCCCACCGAGCTACAACGATGCAGCGCCTCTTTCAACGACATGATCGCCCGTCTTGGCGAAGGGTTCTCTGCACAGCGTCAGTTTACCGGCAACGCCGCACACGAGCTGCGCACCCCGCTCGCCCTTATGCAGGCACAGATTGAACTATTTGTCTCCGAGCACTCCGGTTTGCAACCCGAAACAGCCGAGCTGCTCGGCCTGCTACAAGAACAAACCGAGCGCATGTCTCGAATGACCAAGGTATTGCTCGAGATGAGTGAGCTCCGCAGCGTTCCTTGCGAGGACGATGTTGAACTTGGCCCCTTATCCGAAGAGGTCCTCACCGACCTTGCGCCACTTGCCGAGAATAAGGACGTAACCCTCGATTGCGCCGGAGACGCTTTGACAATCGGAAGTGATACGCTCCTCTATCGGCTGGTGTTTAATCTGGTCGAAAACGCCATCCGTTACAGCCGCTCCGGCTCAACTGTCAACGTCTCCATCAGCGACAGCGACAACCACGTGTTCCTGCGAGTCGAGGACCAGGGCCCGGGAATACCCAAGCAGTACCGAGAGAGCATCTTCCAGCCGTTCTTTCGCCTGGAGAAATCCCGCAGCAGGGCATACGGCGGCGCAGGACTCGGACTAGCGCTCGTTTGGGAGATTGCAGCGCTTCACGGTGGCACGGTAGAGGTCGAAACAAGTTCCGAGAACGGGACCACCATGCTCGCAAGCCTTCCAAAACGATCCGTAGCGTTAACCGAACAGTAAAACGAAAGGGGTCCCGAGCAACAGGAGTACAATTGCTGCTATTGTTGCCAGCTGTTAATTGCTGCTATTGTTGCCAGCTGTTGGGAGATGGAAGATGGACTGCGATGGCTACCCATGCGTTCCCATGCCGTTGATGTGCACCACCTTTGTGCCGGGGCAGATTGACGCTGCGGTTGCAGGCATTTCCGACCCCGATTCGCGCGCCATTGCCACGGCAGAAGCGCTGTACTTTCGCGGACAGGCTGCCCTCGCTGCCAAGACGGCGCGCCCCTATCTTGACGCCACCGATTCCGCGCTGCGCTATTCCGCATGCTTTATCTGCGGATACGCCAGCCTGTCGCTCAACCGTATCGCCGACGCCCGCCGGTGCCTTGCTGGCATCCTCGATACGCCGGCTGACGAGGAATCGCCCGCCGTCCACGCCACGCATATCCTGTTCGCCTCGGCCGCGAGCGTCCTGCTGCACCTGCCTTCCCCGTATTCCGCCGAAGAGTTTTATCCGCTTGCGGCGCATCTGCCCGAAGGCCTACGCCTGTTCGCCAGCTACGTGATGGCGCATGCCCTGTACCTGCGCGGCGAATATGGCCGCAGTCTGGGCATGGCGGAAAACGCCCTGATCATGAAACAGGGAAGCTATCCGATCTCGGAACTGTTCCTGCACCTGGCAGCTTCCATGGCACGCATGAGCCTCAAGGACATCGACGCCGCAAAGGCACACTTCGGAACCGCTTGGAACATTGCGCGTCCCGACGGCCTTATCGAGCTCATTGGCGAGCACCACGGCCTTTTACAGGGGCTCATCGAGGCGTGCCTAAAAACGCAATACCCTGACGACTTCGCGCGCATCATCGAGATCACGTACCGCTTCAGCTACGGCTGGCGGCGCATCCACAACCCCGATTCGGGCGAGGACGTGGCCGACGATCTAACGACCACGGAATTCACCATGGCCATGCTCGCCTGTCGCGGGTGGACCAACGCCGAAATCGCACGCCATATGGGAGTATCGCCGGGCACCGTCAAAAACCGCCTATCAGGAGTGTATGCCAAGCTTGGTATCGGAACTCGCGCCGAGCTGGTTGCCCACATGCTGCGCTAGTGGCCAGACTGTCCGGCGTATCGAAAGCGCTCCAGGGGCTGACGCTTTCGCGCACTCAAAATTGGACATTTTGGCCATCGAACGGCACTACCGCCACGGGGCACCTTCTCGCAAAATTGGATTATTTCCACCGATATTTGCGGGATGGGAGCCCAAGATGCTTGATCGCCGTTCGTTACTTGTTGCCGGAGCGTCCTCGCTAGCGAGCATCATGTTGCCTCGCGTGCCGGGAAGCGAAAATGCCTTCCTGCTGCCGTTCGCGCCCACCGAAGCCTATGCCGACGAAAAAGACCCCTTCAGGGTGCTCGTTCTCTCGCGCACCATGTTTGGTGTGGTCGTGGTCGACGTCGCCAACAAGAATATGCCCATCAAGGGAGCGCAGGTCACGCTCACATCGCGCTATGCCGCAGGCAAGCAGCTCACCGCCACTACCGATGACGAAGGCACGGCCATCTTTGAGGTCGCGCCGCTTTCGGAAGGCTACGTGGACGAGGCGACGCTTCTCGACGCGTACGACTTTAACGGCGGCATCTCCATTAGCATGGCGGGCTACCGCGATGTCGAGATTCCCCTCGCGCGTGTCCAAGGCGGCACCGCCATCACCGCACCCACACGTCCGCTCTCCGATGGCGAGCCGTACTTTCGACAGCTCACATTCGACGAATGGGACATCCAATACGCCGAAGCCACGTTCATGGCATTGCCGAAGAACGACACGACAAACGAGCAGCCCGATACGCACGCCTTTACCGTGCAGGCCCATCTGCCGCAGGGCGGGCAGGCAACGCTGCGCATCAACAAAGTGACGCCTGCCGCGGGCAGCTCACCCGAAACCGTCACGCAGATCGGTCAGATCAAGGCCAGCGCATCGGGCGCGGGTAATCTGGCGACGTTCACACTCGAAGACAAGTTTCTCGACGCGGCATCGGGCCTTCTGGAAGAAGGGTGCAAGCTGCGCTTTGTCCTCGACTATCAGGGCAAAACCTACACGCTCTCATCCCCTATGGCCGTTGTCACCGCGCCGGCCGCAAAGGCGGAATCGGGCTCGACCACCATCATTCCCACCACTATGGACCAAGAGATCACTCCGTTTGATTTCCCGGCGGCGTTTCCCGGCATCGGCGGCAACAAGTTCACCTGTTGGATGCCCTCGTTCCCCATTCTGTTCGATTTCTCGTTTGCCGGGTACGTGCTGTTTGGCGGAGGATACAAACCAGCCAGCTACATGAACGATTCGGGCAACCCTGATCCGGAATACTGGAAGAAATCGCCGCGCGAGTCGGGCGCCAAGCAGGCAGACCGCTACCTCGACGAGATGGAGGGGAAGTGGAATCAGTACAAAAGTATGAGTGCCGGTTCGGGCACCGATCCAAGAAACACCAAGCTCCTTCGCCACCATTGCACGCCGCTGTTCACGATGGATATCGCCACACAGCTGTACGGCTCGCTCGCCTACGATTGGGTGGGCAAAACCTGGGGCAACAACAACGACCCCGCATACGGCAATATTAAGGCCCTCTTCCAGGTAAGAACCGACCTCAATTGGACCGAGCAGTTTACCCTAGGACCGGTGCCATTTTTCCTAAACGTCAACCCCTGGGTGCTGGCAAAACTGGCGCTCGCTGTGGGTGCCCACACGCACGGCAGCGGCGCGGCGTTTTTTAAAAACATTTCGCTCGACTATTCCAACACGTCGGGCTCGTTCACCATCCAGATCGGGCTTGCCGTCACCTTTGGAGCCGGCGTTGCAGGCGTCGCCTCGTCTGCCGTGCGCGGCGCCGCATCCCTCACGTTGTTCATTGGGTACGAGAAGGCGGATGGACACCAGCTTCCGCGGCTGCGCGTAGGTGCAGACGTCGATGTCGATGTGATACTCCAGTTCGTCATGTTCAAGTGGACCACCAAAGCTTGGTCGGGATCGTGGCCCACACTCCTCGATTCGTGGAATATGTCGGTGAACAATGGCGACCAGTATGTGCTCCAGCGCTCTGAGCTGGCATTGGGTGGAGATACGCCTTATACGCTGGATGCCTGCTTCGGCTCGGCCGGCAACATTGAGGCGGGCGGCGTGCCGCAATTTATCGCATCGGCCACCATTGTCACCAACGCCGAGCTGCTCGCACGCGCCGAGGTTAAGGCCACTGCCGTAAACGTCGCGTCTGTCGTACGCGATTGGAATCAAGCGGTCACGCGCATTGAGCTCGAGGCGGATGCAGAAAGCGACGACACGGGACAGGTCGAGCATTTCGTCCATGCACTGATAGAAAACGACGAAAATGCCGCGCCGATGTATGAGTACACCTACATCGGTCAGGCAACGAACGCCGTTGCGGACCCCAACGCCAATTCTGCCGGCGTGTCGGAGGACGAGCGTGGCGGTATCAAGCCCTCGAGCGACAACGTGCTGTTTGCTGGCGTGCTCAGCGAAGCTCACATGAAGCTGGCAAGGATTGCCGGCGTAGAGTGCCTATTCCGTGTCGCCTCGGTGTGCTACGGCGACAATGGCCGCTCGCGCCTGGTGGTGCACACAAGGGCAAACGGCACGTGGTCCGCCCCCACGCCCGTGGACTTTCCCCTTGGGTTTGGCGAGGGCGACGTGGAGCGCGACGGCATATACGATTACGACTTCGACGTGGTGGAATATACGGACGGGAGGGGAAACCAGGACGCCTACGTGCTGCTGGTCTCCGGCGAGCGCCCCGACGGCGACAACACCCTTTTCGATACGGCGAGCACAGCCGGCATACTGTCCGTCGTGCGCCTGCGCATAAGTAATGACGAGATCCGCGTGGTGTCGCATACGTCATGGCGCAGCATCTCGCGCGGCCGCCTGCAAGAGGATGGCTACCATTGCCTGCAGTGCCCGCGTATCACGGTGGGCAAGACACTTGTCGACGGACGTCTGTCGGGCGCCTACCTCCACCGCCGCGGAACCACCGCAGAAAAGGCGCTCGGCAGCGAGGCTGAGGTTGCGCTGGAGTGCTTTACCCTGTGGTCGGACGTTTCGGGCGACAGCCTGACGTTCCGCCAAGTTCTCCGCTTTCCGCAAGCACCATCGAGTATCGAGCTGGGCGAGCCCGAGAATATCAATGGCAAAATGGTGGTGCCCGTTGCGTACGAGACCGCAGACGGTTGCGGCTGCGCATCGTACGCCGTGATCGGCCAGTCCATTGCGGGCTGGGGCGTTATGCCGCCGGACGCCGCGGTGCCCCGTGCGGTGCCATGGCCGCAGCACACGGGCTTTTTGGCAACCGTCAACGAGCAACTGCAGCATATTACTTGGACGCGAGGCGCATCGGCATTCGCAACGCAGCCCGTGGGTGCCGCAGGCTGTGGCCCGGCATCGTTTAGCGTAAGCAACAACGGCAGGTGCGTGCTCTATGTGGAGAACACCGATGGCAAGGTTGGACAAACCTACGACGAAGAAGGCAACCCGGTAGCAGTGATGGGCAAGCACTTCCGCATCTTCGCCAGCACCTTGGCACGCGATTTGTTCACGGAGCCGTTCGTGATGTGCGAGCTGGACCATCCCGTCGATCAGATAACGACTTTTTTGACGTCGGGAGGCATGCTCTCCGCGCTCGCCACGCACATTGTGAGCGCGGAGAAGAGCGAGGCAGAGCTACACGGCATCGAAGTGCCCTTGGTGGCGTGCGCCACTCCGACGGGGGCGGTCGCCACCTCGGGCGCGGTGGTGCCCGGAGCAGCAGGCGAATCCTTCATGGTCACGGTACGAAACGACGGCAACACCTTGCTGACCGCCGGCACGATCGATCTGTATCGAGAGGGCTCCAGCCAGCCGTTCTCCAGCGCATCCATCGGATTCGGAGTGAACGCACGTATGGCATCGATCTACGATCCAGAGCTTGCCGAGGACGCTTCGGCCAACGACATGTCACACGTGAAGTACGCACTCGAGACGCTGGGCGAACATTTTGCGACGCACCCGCTGGTAGCCGACAACGGCAACGCCGTGCTGGCACCGGGTTGCACGGCACAGTTCCGCATGAGCTTCGCCATCCCCGAGAGTTGGAGCGACGAAGTGGGCAAACGCGTAACGCTGTATGCGAAGGCACGTAATCTGGTGGCGCTCGATCCCGTAACGTTCGAGAAAATTCGACCGGGCGCAAACTCGACGCTGGGCGCCGTACTGCACGAGCTTCATGTACCCGACGCGGCATGCGAACGCTCGGAAGTTCAGGTCGGCGTATGCGACAGCGCGGATACGACAGGACTTCACGACGCCCCGATGACGGCAGACGGCGATGGTGGCTCGAGTGGCGGCGGTACTGACAAGGGCGGCGGCTCCGGCGGAAGCAGCTCCGGCAGTGGCAAGGACCACGGCAATAACAAGCGCTCCGGAAAAGCGGGCGCGCTTGCGGGCACGGGCGATGTCAACGCTCCCCTTACGGCAGCCGCTGCAGCACTCGCAGCGGCAGGCGCCGGCCTCGTCGCCTACAGTGCCCGCCGCACAGCGCTCGAAAAAGACACCGCCAATGAGGTCAATTCGGATAGGCCTCGCTAGCTCCTAGTTACCTTTGTGAGAGACGCCGACTCGGCTCATCGAACATCAAAATGGGCTGGTTCTGAATACCCAGAGCCAGCCCATTGCGCATTAAATGTCGTCTGAGGAGTCGAGTTCTGCCTCGATCTTAGCGCGGCGCTTTTTCGCCGAGAAGAATGATGCGCACAGAGTGGCAAACGTGGCCGCGAAAATCGTCGCACCGCAGAACACGCCCGTGGCCAGGTTCGCCAACCAAAAGACGCTTTCGAGCGGTACGATCTGCGCCTCAGCGATACAGCGCATTGCGGCAATAACAAGCGCGAACGCGGCGCCGCTAAGACCGCTGACAAGTAGGAAATATCCAACAGGAAGATGCTCGGTTTGCCCAAAACGATTGGTATCGACATAGCCCTTCCGCGTTTGCAGTCCTGCGCAAATCAACATCACGAGAACGAGCCACAAATACATGGCTGCCTCGAACGGCGTTGCAAAGCCATGCGGCATTTCACTGGCGTCGCTGTGAACCCACGCAACCTGTCGAGCTATAAACTGGTAGAAAAAGATCATCAACATGCCAAACGAAAGCAGCACGAAACCAATCTTGTAGATCTTCGCGCTCTCAGCCTCCAGGCGCTCATCCTTTGGGCCGGCATATTCACGCCACTTTTGCACGAGTTTTAGATCTTCAAATTTCATAGCGAACTCCTAAAGAGCGTCAGGGTCGACGTCGTTTTCGTCTTCCCAAAACAAGTCGTTCAACGTAACGCGTAGCGCTTTACAGATTGCCACGCATAAATTGAGCGTGGGGTTATAGCCGCCCGCCTCGATCAGGCCGATGGTCTGGCGCGTAACGCCCACGGCCTCGGCCAAGTCGGCTTGCGAAAGGCCAGCCGCCGCACGCGCCGCCTTCATGCGTAGGTTCTTTTTGCCCGGCATGGAGTTCCTTTCGTAAATGTGGACAGATATCCGTTGCAACATGACAGAAATATATTGCATCCGTCAGAAGATATCAACTATATCTGTCATTATGGAAACCATGTTCATCATCGCCATGCGGACATAACAACTTCGATTCGCTATTCAAACTTACTCGGACATAACCGACTCGGTTTTGTCCGAGTAAACTCGAGCATAAACTGATTCATGCGATACAATTAACTCGGACAAAACCGAGTCGGAAGGAACCGAGTAAGTGGAATTCATTGGCAGGGAGCGTGAACTCGCCCGTATTAAGAAAACGCTCAAGGCGCCTGAACAGCGCAATGTTCTAATTTACGGCAGGCGTCGCGTCGGCAAAAGTGAGCTCATCAAGCAAGCGCTAACCGATTTGGCGGACGTCGCAACGGTCTATTACGAGTGCCGCCAAACCTCCGAGGCAGACAACCTCGAGAGCCTGTCCGCCCTTGTTGCTGAAGCGCTGGGCTTTCCACCGCTCGCCTTCACAAGCATCCGCGAGCTCATCGAATTTCTGTTTGCCCAAGCCAAAGACAAGAACATTACCCTCGTTCTCGACGAATACCCCTACTTGAGAGATGCGGTTAAAGGCTTAGACAGCATTCTCCAGACCTCAATCGACGCCCGCAGGGAAGGCTCACGTTTAAACATTGTCCTGTGCGGCTCCTACGTTGAGATTATGAAATCCCTCATCGAGCATGAAAGCCCCCTCTACGGGCGAATTGATCTCGCGCTTGAGCTTAAGCCCATGGATTACTTTGACGCTGCGAAGTTCTATCCCGCGTTCTCACCCGAGGACAAGGTGCGGCTCTATAGCGTTTTTGGCGGCATCCCCTTTTACAATCGCCTCGTCGATCAGTCCCAGAGCGTACGCGACAACATCATCGAGCTCGTCACAGAACCTGGCGCCCGCTTAGAAAGCGAAGTGCCGTCCTATCTCAACGCCGAGATCTCGAAGATGACCAACGCCAACGAAGTTTTCGGGGCTCTCGCACAAGGTTACTCCCGTTGGGGAGACGTGTTGGCACAGTCGCACGTCTCGAGCGGTCCGGCCATGGCAGACGTACTCGACAAGCTCATGTCACTCGAAATCGTCCAAAAGCGTGCACCCATCAACGACCCTACGAACAAGCGCAAGTCTGGCTACTTTGTAGTGGACCCACTTTCGCTCTTTTACTATCGCTACGTCTTCCGCAATGCCTCTGCGCGTCAGCTGCTCGACCCAGAAGTTTTCTATGATCGCCATGTCGCCCAAGACTTCGAGGAAAACTACGTCCCGCATATGTTCGAAGAAATTTGTCGCCAATACCTCGTACGACAAAACAGATCCGGCATGGTCGAGCCAGCCTTCGACGCCATAGGCAAGTACTGGTACGACGACCCCGTAAACAAAACGAGCGGCGAATTCGATGTGGTAACGCAAGACCCCGAGGGCTACGCGTTCTACGAAGCAAAGTTCCGCAAATCCCCCGTCACGCAAAAAATGGTCGATGAGGAAATCACCCAAGTCGAGGCAACGGGGCTCAAGTGCCATCGCTACGGATTCTTCTCCCGTTCGGGCTTCGAAGCTGACGAAAGCGATCGAACCGTCTTCATCGACCTGCCGCAGATGTTTGAATAAGACGGGCCCCACCCGCATCCCAAGCATTCATTATCTAACCGAACGATTGTTCGATGGATTTCGTGTTAGTTGGAATCGCCTATGGGCTGGGCTATGCTACTTTGACTATCTATATGACTTAAACGCAGCAAAGGAGCACCGAGAGAGCGAGTATGGCAAAAAACACCGCAAACTATGGTAACGACAGTATCCGCCAGCTCAAGGACGAGGAGCGCGTACGCCTGCGCCCTGCCGTCATCTTTGGCTCGGACGGGCTCGATGGCTGTGCACACGCTGCCTTCGAGATCCTGTCCAACGCCGTTGACGAGGCGCGCCAGGGCTACGGCAAGCTCATCACCCTTACCGCCTTTCGCGATGGCTCTATCCAGGTAGAGGACAACGGCCGCGGCTGCCCGCTCGACTGGAATCCCTCCGAGAAGCGCTTTAACTGGGAGCTCGTCTTTTGCGAGCTCTATGCAGGTGGCAAATACAACAACAACCAGGGCGGCGACTACGACTTCTCGCTCGGTACCAACGGCCTGGGCTCGTGCGCGACCCAGTACGCCTCCGAATACATGGACGTCACGGTTTGGCGTGACGGTAACAAGTACTCCCTGCACTTTAAGAAGGGTAAGGTCGTCGGTGCCAAGAAGAAGGCACTCGAGATTGAGCCCAGCGACGAGGACCGCACCGGCACCACCATCAAGTGGCGTCCCGATCTTGAGGTCTTTACCTCCATCAGTATCCCCCACGAGTGGTATCGCGAGACCATGCGCCGCCAGGCCGTGGTCAACGCCAACGTGACCTTCCGCCTGCGCATTGAGGGTGACGATGGCGAGTTTTCCGAAGAGGACTTTTGCTACCCCAAGGGCATCGAAGACTACGTGTTCGAGAAGGTCGGTACCGACTACCTCACCGAGCCCTTCTTTATCGAGGCCGACCGTCGCGGTCGCGATCGCGAGGACCTGCCCGACTACAACGTCAAGATTACCGCGTGCATGTGCTTCTCGCGCACCTTCATGATGCAGGAGTACTACCACAACTCGTCATGGCTCGAGAACGGCGGTTCGCCCGAGAAGGCCGCCCGTAGCGCTCTGACCAGCGCCATCGATGCTTACATTAAGCAACAGGGCAAGTACAACAAAAACGAGAGCGGCATCAAATGGCAGGACGTCCAGGACTGCCTGGTGCTGGTGACCAACTGCTTCTCCACCCAGACGTCCTACGAAAACCAGACTAAGAAGGCCATCAACAACCGCTTTATCCAGCAGGCTATGACGGCCTTCTTTAAGGAGCGCCTCTCGACCTACTTGATCGAGAACAAAGACGCCGCCAACAAAATCATGGAGCAGGTGCTCATCAACAAGCGTTCGCGCGAGAACGCCGAGAAGACGCGCCAGAGCATCAAAACCAACCTGCAGCAGAAGACCGATATGGCCAACCGCGTGCAGAAGTTCATCGACTGCCGCTCCAAGGACAAGACCCGTCGCGAGATCTACATCGTAGAGGGCGACTCGGCAGCAGGCGCCATTCGCACGTCGCGCGATGCCGAGTTCCAGGGTGTTATGCCCGTCCGCGGTAAGATCCTCAACTGCCTGAAGGAGGACTACCCGCGCATCTTTAAGTCCGACATCATCATGGACCTCATGCGCGTGCTGGGCTGCGGTGTGGAGATCAAGGACAAGCGCATCAAGAACCTTGGCGCCTTCGACCTGGACAACCTCAACTGGAACAAAGTCATCATCTGTACGGACGCCGACGTCGACGGTTATCACATCCGCACGCTCGTGCTCACCATGCTCTATCGCCTGGTGCCCACGCTTATCGACGAGGGCTACGTGTATATCGCCGAGTCGCCGCTCTACGAGATCAACTGCAAAGAGAAGACCTACTTTGCCTACACCGAGCTCGAGAAGAACGGCATCCTTAAAGAGATTGGCGACCAGAAGTGCTCCATCAACCGCTCCAAGGGTCTTGGTGAGAACGATCCGGACATGATGTGGCTCACCACCATGAACCCCGAGACACGTCGCCTGATCAAGGTGGAGCCCGAGGACGTCACCAAGATGGAGACCATGTTCAACCTGTTGCTGGGCAACGACGAGGCGGGCCGCAAGCGTCACATCTCCGAGCACGGCAAGGAATACCTGGACCAGCTGGACCTGCAGTAGCAGCAAATCGATAACGACGGCCCATAAGAAGTTCAAGAGGAAATCGTGGCAAAGAAGAAGACGAAGAACCAGCCAAAGAAAAAGCAGGTCAACGCCGAGAACGTCATCGGCCTGCACTCAGAGGTCACCGACCAGCCGATTACGCAGACGCTCGAGGTCAACTACATGCCCTACGCCATGAGCGTCAACGTCTCGCGTGCATTCCCCGAGATCGACGGCTTTAAGCCCTCGCACCGCAAGCTGCTCTACACCATGTACAAGATGGGCCTGCTCAAGGGCGAGCGCCAGAAGAGCGCCAACATCGTGGGCCAGACCATGAAGCTCAACCCGCACGGCGATGCCGCGATCTACGAGACGATGGTGCGCCTGGCAACCGGCAACGAGGCACTGCTCGCCCCCTTCGTGGAGTCGAAGGGCAACTTTGGTAAGTACTATTCGGGCGACCTGAGCTACGCCGCCTCGCGTTACACCGAGGCCAAGCTCTCCCCCATCAGCGCCGAGATCTTCAAGGACATCGACAAGGACCCGGTCGACTTCGTCGACAGCTACGACGGCGCCATGAAGGAGCCGCGCCTGCTGCCCACCACGTTCCCCAACATCCTCGTCTCGGCCAACAAGGGCATCGGCGTCGCCATGGCGTCCGACATCTGCGGTTTCAACCTCAACGAGGTCTGTACCGCCACCATGCATTACCTGCAGGATCCCGACTGCGACCTGCTCGAGTACATGCCCATGCCCGACTTCTCGACCGGCGGCGAGATTATCTACCGCCGCGAGGAAATGGAGAAGATCGTCGAGACCGGCCTTGGCAGCTTCCAAATCCGCTCCCGCTGGCGCTGGATTCCCGAAGAGCGCATCATCGAGGTCTACGAGATCCCCTACACCACTAAGACCGATGTCATCATCGAGCGCATCGTCAAGCTCTCCAAAGAGGGCAAAGTCAAGGAGATTGCTGACATCCGCGACGAGACAGACCTTTCGGGTCTGCGTATCGCTATCGACCTTAAGCGCGGCGTCGACCCCGACAAGCTCATGGCCAAGCTCTATCGCTCAACCACGCTGCAGGATTCGTTCTCGTGCAACTTCAACGTGCTGGTCGATGGCTATCCCCGTGTTATGGGCGTGCGCCAGATCCTGCACGAGTGGGTCAAGTGGCGTATTGAGTCCACGCGTCGCCGCATTAACTTTGACCTGGGAAAAAAGTCCGAGCGCCTGCACCTGCTGCACGGCCTCGAGGCGATTCTGCTCGACATCGACAAGGCTATCGCCATCATCCGCGGCACCAAGCTCGAGGCCGAGGTCGTACCCAACCTTATGAAGGGTTTCGACATCGACGAGACCCAGGCCGAGTTTGTTGCCGAGCTCAAGCTCCGCAACATTAACGAAGAGTACATCCTCAACCGCACCAAGGACATCGCCAAGCTTGAGAGCGAGATTGCCGAGCTTGAGGAGATCCTTTCCAGCGAGGAAAACATCAAGAAGGTCATCAGCGACGAGCTGGCCGCGGTCAACAAGAAGTACGTGATGCCGCGCCGCACGGGCAGGATCGAGCCCCATGAGGTTATCGAGGTAAGCTTGGAGCCCGAGGTCGAGGAGTACCCGGTCACCATCATGCTCTCGCGCGATGGCTACCTCAAGAAGATGACGGACCGCGTGCTCAAGAAGGCGACCACGCTCAAGTATAAGGACGGCGATAAGCCCTTTATCGAGTTCCCGTCCGCCAATACGCACGAGCTGTTGGTGTTTACCAACAAGAGCCAGGTATACAAGTGCAAGGTTGCGGCGTTTGAGGATACCAAGTCGGCCCAGCTGGGCTCGTACCTGCCGACCGATCTTGAGATGGAACCCGACGAGAGTGTCATCTGGGTCATCGACCCCGAGGACTACAAGGCCGACGTGTTGTTCGTCTTTGAGAACGGCCGCGTGGTGCGCGTCGCGCTTTCTGGATACGTCACCAAGACCAACCGCAAACGCCTCAAGAACGCCATCTACGGCGGCAGCAAGCTGCTGTATGCCCAGGTGCTCAAGGAAGATCGCGACATCGCGCTGGTCTCAAGCGACTACCGCCTGATGAACTTCAACACCTCGCTGCTCAAGACCAAGACGACCACCAACACGCAGGGCGTCCAAGCCTTTACCGCCAAGAAGGGCCGCTCGGTCACCACCGTCGGCACGACCGAGGAGATCCTCGGCGCCGGCGTCTCCGCCGAGAAGTTCACCGCGCAGAGCCTCCCCTCCGCCGGTGCCCTCATGAAAGAAAACGACATGCCGAGTCTGTTTGACTAACGCGATTGGTTAAAACCGCGGGAGTCGTACCGCCACAAATCCGTAAAAGAAAGGGCCCCGGGGCGCGATTAGCTGCACTCCGGGGTCCTTTCTTTTACCATTTGCTCGAAGAAGAGCACTCTCACGCACTTCCGCTAGCGCTAGTTTCCATGCGCTCTTCTTGTCCTTAGGCGAGCTTGCGAGCGAGCTCTCGCACCCCTTCCAACTTGGGCGAGGAGGCCATGCTGTCGCGCTCGGTCATACCGCTGATGGTGACAATGCCCTGGTCCTCCCACTTGCAGTACGCGCAGGTCGACTTGTACATAGCGATCGCCGCATCATAGACGCCCTCGCTGTGGCTATCGAGCAAAAGGGCCGTCTTGGTGAACGGGAAGCCCGTAGCACCGAAGGCGTACAGGCGGTCGATGGCGGCCTTCTCCTGCGCAGTGATATCAAACCAGTAAATAGGCGAAGCGAAGACAACCATGTCGGCGCCTTTCAGCGACTCGATCACATCGGCCATGTCATCCTTCTGCACACAGGTGCCCTCATGGGCGAAGCAGTACTGGCATCCCAGGCAACCAGCGATCTTTTTGCCGGCAACGCGGATGACCTCGACCGTATGGCCGACCTCGCGCGCGGTCTCGGCAAACGCCTCGACCATGGTGTCGGTATTGGCTCCCTTGCGCGGGCTACCACTCAATACAACGATATTCATAGAAATCTCCCTCCTTCATGCCGCAGGCGCGCGGCATATTAGTTTGTTTTAACCTAAACGTATGGAGTTATTCAATCGCCTCGTTTCAGCTACTCCCACTCTTTAGAAGAATCGTTGCTGGAGACTTGGCATTGAATCGAGGCACGCCTTATTTCAGATATTCCTCAAAGAATGCCTTCAGCTTTTCGAACGGAATGATATCCATCTGATCGTAGAGGTCGGTATGGCTGGCACCGGGGATAATGAGCAATTCCTTGTTGTCCCCCGTCAGCTTGCTATACGCGGTTTCGCTGAAATAGCGGGAGTGCGCCTTCTCGCCGTGCACCAGCAGCACGGCGGAGCGGATCTCGCCGGCGTAATGCAGAATCGGCATATTCATAAACGACAGCGAGGACGTCACATTCCAGCCACCGTTGGAGTTCAGGCTGCGGGAATGGTAGCCTCGCGGAGTTTTGTAGTAGGCGTAATAGTCCGCTACAAACTGCGGCGCATCCTCCGGTAGTGGATCGACCACACCGCCCGCCAGCGCATAGCTGCCGTTTTTATAGTCCTCGGTGCGCTGCGCGTTCAGTGCTTTCCGCTTTTCAAAGCGTGCCTGCTCGGAATCCTCGGCATCAAAATAGCCGTTTGTGGTCACGCGAGTCATATCGTACATGGTCATAGCCGCGGTAGCTTTGATACGGGTGTCGATGGCCGCCGCATTGACTGCTATGCCGCCCCACCCGCAGATACCGATGATGCCGATACGCTCCGGGTCAACGCTTTCCTGCACAGAGAGGAAATCCACCGCTGCGCAGAAGTCCTCGGTGTTGATGTCCGGCGATGCTACATAGCGGGGCGTGCCGCCGCTCTCGCCGGTATAGGACGGGTCGAAAGCGATTGTGAAGAAGCCCAGCTCCGCCATCTTCTGCGCGTACAGGCCAGAGGACTGCTCCTTCACCGCGCCAAACGGGCCGCTGACGGCGATGGCGGGCAGTTTGCCTTCCGCGTTCTTAGGCACGTACACGTCGGCCGCCAGCGTGATGCCGTATCGGTTGTGGAAGGTCACCTTGCTGTGCTCAACCTTGTCGCTTTTGGGGAACACCTTGTCCCATTCCTGCGTCAGTTTCAACTGTTCCATGCCTACGCCTTCTTGTCAGTCGCTTTAAGGTATTGCTCGTCGTCCACGGGCTCCAACCATTCGTTGGAGGCCTCCTCGCCCGGAACCTCCACCGCGAGATGGGAGAACCAGCTGTCGGACGCCGCACCGTGCCAGTGCTTTACGCCCGCGGGAATATTTACTACATCGCCAGGGCACAGCTCTTGTGCCGGTTTGCCCCATTCCTGGTAAAGCCCTCGACCAGCCACGCAGACGAGGATCTGTCCACCACCGCTTTTGGCGTGATGTGTGTGCCAGTTGTTGCGGCAGCCGGGCTCAAACGTAACGTTGTAAATGCCGACCTGCTCGGTGGAAAGGGGCGCGAGGTAGCTTTGCCCGATAAAGTACTTCGCAAATGCGTCGTTGGGGGCACCGATGGGAAAGGCCATCTCGTTTTGATGCTTGGTTCTTGCATCGGCGGCATTGTCATCCGCCCAGACCTCCTTCGCCATGCGGAAGGCTGCCCACGCCTTGGGCCATCCCGCATAAAACGCCGCATGCGTAAGGATTTCCGCAATCTCCGTCCTGGTCACGCCATTGTTCTTTGCGGACATCAGATGGTATTGGAACGAAGAGTCCGTCAGCCCCTGTGCCATCAAGGCAACCACCGTCACCACGCTGCGGTCTCGAAGGGAAAGCCCGTCTTCTCGGCTCCACACCTCGCCGAACAGCACATCGTCATTGAGCTGTGCAAATTTGGGGGCAAAGTCCCCCAGGGCATCCCTGCCCGCCGTCTGCTTAATCGTCATGTTTGATTCCTCCTGTCGATGGTTTTGAGTACAAACTGCTTCCGCGCGGCCAAGTAGCCCGCCTAGATTTCCATGCCCATTCGTTGCGCCTGCTCCAGAGCAGGATGCCCGGCGATTTCGCCCACGCCGTTCACGCCGCCGGCGAAAACCGTTCCGGCAAGCGTGCGCCTTTGGCGAAAATCCCTTGCGCTCCCGATTTATATTGACGAGAATGAAGGTAATACCTAAACCTGACTTTAGGTCAAGGAGTGAATTCGAGATTTATCCGGAGGGACTATGTACACAATCGGACAGGTGGCGGAGATGTTTGGTTTGCCCGTTTCCACGCTGCGGTATTACGACAAGCAGGGGCTGTTCCCGGAATTGGAGCGGGCGTCGGGCATTCGCCGATTCGGCGATACGGAACTCGAGGCGCTTCGGGTCATCGAATGCCTGAAGAAGGCCGGAATGGAAATCAAAGACATCCGGCTGTTCATGGAATGGTGTGCGGAGGGCCCATCGACATATCCCAAGCGCAAGGCCATGTTCGAGGAGCGAAAGGCCCACATGGAGTCGGAGATTGCGAAGATGAACCGTGCGCTGGATATGTTGAAGTTCAAATGCTGGTACTACGAGCAGGCGATTCAGGATGGCAACGAGGATAGACTGAAGGCGCTGATTCCCGACAATTTGCCGGAAGAGATCAAAGATACCTACGATAACGCCCACGCTCAATAATGCCGCCCGATGCTCAAGGGGCTTTGGCAAGGAGTCGTTTTAGGCAGACATGCAAAAAGAAAGCCTCCGAACCAGAGGGTCCGGAGGCTTTCTTTCCCGTTATTCCCATAGGCATAAGCGCATCTGTTCGCGATTGCCTATCGATGCTCTGCCTCGAGCGCGGCAGACACCGCATCGAGGAACTCCCGCACATGGTCTGCGGGGTGCGACGAATGAAGCAGCCCGTAAGACACGAGACAGTCCCAATCGGTAGGGACGGTTTTGAGCATGGGGTGGACGTTGGCCCACAACGGCAGCGTCGCAAGCGCGAGGTCCTCGTTCGCGCCGCGATTGAACACCTCCGCCCGATATTGCGGGAAGTCTACGAGCGCGATTTGAGGATGATGCAAGAGTATCTCGTCGCGCACGCGGTCGATTTCGGCGTTCCAGCCCCGGCGTATAAGCATAAGACTGTGATTGTGGAGGTCGTCGAATGTGACGATGTCGCGTTTGGCGAGTTCGTTGTCGACGGGAACGGCGCACCAGAGCGGCTCGCGCGAAAGCTCGAGGCCCAGGCACCCGCGCTCTTTAAGAAAGGCATCGTCGAAAATCCCCGCCACGATATCCATGTCTTGCCCGAGGTTCGCCAAACCGCGTGCCGCCGAGGGTGTGTTTTCAAACGTGACCACCTGAAGGCTCATGCCAGGGCAACGTTCCTTCACCTTCGGCCACAGCTTCGTGAGCGGCGTGCTGGGCGTCATGAGCGACACTCCCACGCGGATGATGCGCTTCTCTCCACGCTCGGCGACGCGGGCGCGTGCGATTGATTCTTGAGAGTACTGCACGATATGGCGGGCGTCGGCGAGCAGCGACCTGCCTGCTCGCGTAAGCGAAAGCCCCTGATGCGATCGGTGGAACAGCGTAAGGCCTAGCCGCGACTCCAGCAGGTTCATCTGCTTGATGACGGCCGTGGGCGTGATGAAGGACTCTTGTGCCGCCTTGGAGAAGCTGCCCGCCTCCGCCACGCGGATGAAAGTGTCAAGCTGTGGGTTGTACATCGATCCTCCTGTCACGCATTATGTGCCGTATATACCCCATGGTTATATCCATCATTCCAACGTGAACTTCTCGCACGTCAGCAAACGCCGTAGCATTGCATTCGAAAAGTCACCATTAAGGAGGAGACCATGGAGTATCTGAAGCTCAATAACGACGTAGAGATGCCCATCGAAGGTTTGGGCACCTTCCTCATGACCCCGGTCGAGGCCGAGGCGGCCGCAACCGCCGCGCTCGCGGCTGGCTACGAGCACATCGACACCGCCAACGCCTACATGAACGAGCGCGCCGTGGGCCGTGCCATCGCCAAGAGCGGCATCGCGCGCGACAAGATCTTCGTCTCCACCAAGCTCTGGCCGAGCGTCTACGACGCAGGCATGCCGGCGGTGGACGCCACGCTCCAGCGCCTGGGGCTCGACTACGTCGACATGCTCATCCTGCACCAGCCGGTAGGCGACTACCTGGCCGCGTGGCGCACGATGGAGGAGGCGTACCGCGCGGGCAAGGTGCACGCCCTCGGCCTCTCCAACTTCCCGCAAGACAAGATCACCGAGGTCATCGAGGTCGCCGACATCATGCCGCAGCTCGTGACCGTTGAGTGCCACCCCTATCACGCCCAGCGCGACCTGCGCGCCTACCTCGCGCCGTACGGCACGGTGATCGAGGCGTGGTACCCGCTCGGCCACGGCGACAAAGGTCTTCTGGAGGAGCCCATCTTCGTCGCTCTCGCCGAGAAGTACGGCAAGACCCCGGCCCAGGTGATCCTGCGCTGGCACGTGCAGATGGGCACCTCCATCATCCCCGGCTCCAAGAACCCCGCCCACATCGCCGACAACGCGAACATCTTCGACTTCTCCCTCACCGAAGACGAGATGGCCGAGATTGCCAAGCTCGACGGGACCATGACCTACTACACCGCCACTGAGGAAGCACTCGAGGGCTACCTGGCCATACGCCCCGATTTCGACGCGCAGGAGTAGCGATCAGACGATAACGGACCAACCAAGCCGCCGCCGAGGACCAGTCGGCTGTCGAGGACGAGCCCGCCGCAGTGCCCGCTGCAGACGGCAACGTCCTCGTGGCCTGCTACTCGGCACAGGGCCACACCGCTGTCGTAGCTCAGGCCATCGCCGACGAGCTCGGCGCCGATCTCTTTGAGGTGACGCCTAGAACCCGCGGATTATAACCCCGTGCGCACCCCAGCGTTATAGAACCCTCACCAACGGAAACTTCCGCCGGTACGGCGCCCCTCGTATGGTGGATACGTCAAGTTGCGAGGAAGGAAGGTACCATGGACTACATCACCTTGAACAACGGCGTCAGGATGCCGCAGCTCGGCTTCGGCGTGTACCAGATCCCGGACGCCACGGAATGCCAGCGCGCCGTAGAGGACGCGCTCTCGGTCGGCTACCGGCTGCTCGACACGGCCGCGAGCTACGGCAACGAAGAGGCGGTCGGGGCCGCCATTCGTGCGAGCGGCCTGCCGCGCGACGAGGTGTTCGTGACGACCAAGCTGTGGATGTCGGATGTGAGCTACGAGGGGGCCAAGCGCGGCTTCGACGCGTCGCTCAAGCGGCTGGGGCTCGACTACGTCGACCTCTACCTCATCCATCAGCCGTTCGGCGACGTCTTCGGCGCGTGGCGCGCCATGGAGGAGCTCTACGAGCAGGGCGTTATCCGCGCCATAGGCACAGCTAACTTCTACCCCGATCACCTCGCAAACCTCATCTCGTTCAACCGCATCGCCCCCGCCGTGAACCAAGTCGAGTGCAACGTGTTCTTCCAGCAGCGCGAGGCGCAGGAGTACATGGCCGGCAAGGAGGTGGCCATGGAGGGCTGGGCGCCCTTTGCGGAGGGCAGAAACGACCTCTTCCGCAACGAGGTCCTCGCTCGCATCGGCGAGGCGCACGGCAAGACGGTCGCCCAGGTCGTGTTGCGCTGGCTGCTGCAGCGCGGTGTGGTCTGTATCCCTAAGAGCACGCACCGCGATCGCATGGAGCAAAACTTCGACGTCTTCGACTTCGCGCTGGGCGACGACGAGATGGTCGCCATCGCCGCGCTCGATACCGGGCGCAGCGCGTTCTTCGACCACCACGACCCCGCCACCATCGAATGGATGTCCGGGCTCGTGCGCAACGTGTAGACGAGCGTCAGACCGCACTGATAACTTACTAGGAGGAATTGCCATGAACTCATTCACGTACGACTACCCGGTCAGGAACTACTTCGGCGAGGGGGCCATGGACCAGGCACTCGACGCCGAGATGGGTGCCATGGGCAAGACAGTGATGCTCGCCTACGGCGGAGGTTCGGTCAAGCGAGCCGGCGTCTACGGCCACGTGGTCGATAAGCTCACGAGCGCGGGCAAGCGCGTGGTGGACTTCGGCGGCATCATGCCCAACCCGACCTACGAGAAGTGCCAGGAAGGCGCCGCGCTCGCACGCGAGGAGCAGGTCGACTTCATTCTCGCCGTCGGCGGCGGGTCGGTCTTCGACTGCTGCAAGGTGGTCTCCGCGCAGGCGATGCTTGATGAGGACATCGAGACGTTCGAGCACGTCGACGGCAAGATGCCGAGCTCGTTCATCCCCATGGGCTGCATCGTGACACTCTCCGGCACGGGCGCCGAGCAGAACAACGGGGCCGTCATCACCAACGAGGAGACACACGTGAAGGGCGCCTATCTGGGGGCGATGCCCATGTGGGCGGCGCTCGACCCGGCGCTCACGCTCACCGTACCGCACGCGCAGTTCATGAGCGGCGCGTTCGACACGCTCTCGCACTGCATGGAGAGCTATTTCGGAAGCCCGCGCGGACGCAACGTCACCGACGACATCAACCTCGCCATCCAGCGCAACGTCATCCGCAACATGCGCGTCATCGCGGACGACGACCAGAACCTCGATGCCAGAAGCGAGCTCGTATACGACTCCGCCATGGCCGAGAACGGCGTGCTCAAGATCGGCAAGTCAACGGACTTCCAGGCGCACATGATCCAGCACCAGTACGGCGCGTACACCCACACCAACCACGGAATGGGCCTCGCGGTCATCCACCCTGCGCTCTACCGCCACCTGGCCCCCGAGGCGCCCGCGCAGTTCGCCCGCTGGGCGAGCGAGGTGTGGGGCGTCGACGCCAAGGGCAAAGACGACCTTACGGTGGCGCTCGAGGGCATCGACCGCCTGCAGACGTTCATCGGCAAGATGGGGCTTCCCACGAGCTTCGCCGAGATGGGCTCCGACGCGTCCGACGAGACGCTGCACAAGGTTGCGGGCACCTGCGTGCTCACCGGCGGCTGCGCCAAGAAACTGGAGCGCAGCGAGGTGTTCCAGATTCTGACCGAGTGCCTCTAGATCGGCGGGGGTCCCGATCCGCCCGCGCCGAAGGAAACCGTACGACTCCGAGATGTCATCGTAATCGTAGGACCCGGCGAGCCCGCCGCGCCTGATGAATCCGTCGAAGTCGTCGTCGACGGCCCCCTGCTCGTCAAAGTAGAAGCGGTATTCGCCGAAGCTGAAGGGGAGGATGTGTACCTCCCCGTGGCGCCCTGTGAACAGGGTCGCCAGGTCCGAACTCAGGAGGAACGCGTTCGATCCCGTGAGGTAGATATCCCATCCGCCACGCGCATGAATGCTATTAATTGCTTTCTCGAACCCCTCACACAGCTGCACCTCGTCGATGAAGAGACGGTTGCGGGCGCCCTCTTTGTGCCGCTCTATGATTTCGCGATGCAGCGCTGGTACTCGAGCAGTAGCTCGTTGTCGAGGTCCAGCAGATCGATGTAGACGTTGTTGGAGGATGGGTCCTTCCGAGCAACGGAGGTGGAGAACGCCTTCATGAGCTCGGACTTGCTGGAGCGGCGCATCCCCGTGATCACCTTGATGTCCCAGGTGCCCTCGAGCGCCCAAAGCCGCTCCATGTACGTAGTGCGGTCCACCCATGCCATCATCCGCTCCCTCTCGGTTTCGAAACTCGAATATTTCTAAAGTTTCGAAACCGAGAAGACAATATACACAAGGGCGCGTCGGGGAGCGAATCCCAGTCGCGCCATGTCGGCAGCGATGCCGGGCGCATTCACGCGTGCTACAATGCGGACATCAGAGATGAAAACACAGTCCCCGTCGGGTAGTCGTGGGCGTGCGGGAGTCCGCATCAGTAACCTGCCTCCTTGGTTGTCCCTTCTCTGCATGGTCATCTACATAAAGGAGGAACCAGCCATGCAGATCAGTGTGTCGTCCACCCTGACCGTATATCACGACGGCCAATTCTGGGTCGGGCTGGCGGAGCACGTCGAGGGCGGAAGGTATGGCGTCGCCCGCATCGTCTTCGGCGCGGAGCCGTCCGATGAGGAGATCCTGCAATTCGTTACAAGCGAATGGGAGAAGCTCTCGTTCTTCGGCGACAAGGTCACTGAAACAAGCAAACCCGCGAAGAACCCCAAGCGGCGCGCTCGCGAGGCAGCGAAAGCCCTTAAACGGCCCGCGGTGAGCACCAAGGCACAACAGGCGCTCGCGGCACAGCGGGAAGCGATGAAGCAGGAGTCGGCTCAAGCAAGAAGTCAGCGTCGCGCGGATGAGGCGGAGGCGCGCTTCGAGCAGCGAAAGCTGAAGCGCAAGCAGAAGCATCGCGGCCGTTGATCGCCATTTGCAGGATGCTCTATACAGAAGCGATGTCATTTTCACTTGAAAACCGATACCGCTTTCTATTGCGCCGTTCGTCAGCGGCGCATCCTCGCTTTCAACACAACTGCTCAAAGATGACGACCGCAATTGTCCTAGACAACGCTGCAGGCCCAAGTCATAATTCGAGTACAAAATCGAGCTACAAATCGGAATTATGAGGATTGAATCATGTGGGATGAATTAGGCATAAGCGCAGGAACGGCAGTCCTTATTTTGATTTCGCTGTATTTCGTTATCAAATGGGCAGTGAAGAATGGCATAAAAGAAGCCTACGGTGCCATCACTGGCAAGAAAGCCGATGAAGACATCCGAAACGAAATAGACCTAAAAGGACCTGGATTGGATCAAGAGGATCGATAAATCCAGTTTCGCTGTCTCCGAAACGGCCTCGTTTCGTCCTCGGGGGCAATAAACGCTTGTTCATTCATTTGGGTTAAATCGTTATTTCCGTTCCTCCGACTATCTCCCTGTACTTTGCCGCCTCAAGAAACATGGAATAGAGTACAAAATCAAAGGTGAAAAGGAGCAAACAACAAAGAAATAATCTCTGCTCCGACGTGGAACGGATGCTAGATCGTTGTTTTACTCACCGCTATCGCTGACAGCTTTACCATGGGTTCTCGTACGAAAGAAAGCCTAACAGTACTCAAAAGTGCAGCTCAAATCCTTATCGGCTTACCCTTGCCTTTCGCGTCGATTCGTTTATGCACCGTCGTTTGATGTAGCCTGGTGGCAAATTTAAACGTATTCTGCTGTCAGGCTTTCAGGGTTTAAGAACTAATTAAATTGCTCTGCCCATGGCACTTTTTGTACTTCCTTCCACTCCCACAAGGGCAGGGTTGATTCCTTCCTATTTTTCCATGCTCCCTCTTGTATTTGACAACCCTAAAATCGCCCATTTGCTCACCGTGGCTTTTCAATTCATCAATTCGGCTCGGCGGGATTTGGTCAATGTCGATTGAACGAGCGTTAACACTTTGTAGAACGTAATTCGCATCGAATCGAAAGGACAGCATCATTCGATCCTTCTCGCCATTAGCGAGAAGGATCGAAGCGGCATAATCGAACATCTCTTGATCCGTCTGTGCATCATGCAACTCATCTTGAAGAACAAAGTAAGTCATACAAATCGAGTCTCCCTTGCCCGAAAACGAGAGAGCACACTGTCTACCGGTTCTCGCCTGCTGTTTTAAAACCTTATCTATGTCATCTGAAAGCTGCTGACGAGCATCACTGGAGAAGTCCAGCAAATATGAAGATATGCTGACAGCTTGGGAATTGTTGGATTTGAATAATACGTCGATAATTTCGCGGAAACGCTTCGGCATGTTTTGCCGAGGTTTCTCGAGTTGCGGCAAAGGTGTATCAACCCTCTCGAAATAACTATCCAGATCTTCCCTATAGCCCGTTATGCATAGAATCTCCCCTTTAGGGGCGTTGTCAATCTCGAGGGAATAACAGTTGTGGGCAATATACATGCCGAGATGGTCAAACTCGTCGTTAAGGGCAATTCTTTCGTTAAGAGATGCCATCTCCCTTTGTTTGAGAAAATGCAGGAATTCAAGAGGATTATCGAAGTACTCTCTGTAGGTCATTAGGTCATCAATGGCAATGCAAGACACACCCTCCCTCAATTTTAAGAATCCAAGTTTTTCGGCGCGCGCTGCATAAGTGTTGATGTTCTCCATCGTCACCGAAAGGCAGAAAATTCTATTGATATTTGAGATATTGAGAGCCGCTTTCGGCAGCATGCCCTGATCATACAGAAGCAATTCCGCGCCAGAATCTCTAATGTAGTCCCTCATATGCGCACATTGGCTATTTGATTTCTGTATCAGCTCTTTGTAGCGTTTAATGTGCGAATCGAAATCAGACACTGGTGGAGCGTCGGTAAAGCGGCCCGCTTTGACCTCAACTACCAAAAGCGCATCTCTGTAAATGACCAGAAGATCATTCTCATTTCGATGTTTCTTGCTTCCGTAGTAATTATCGGCATATGAAATGCATCCAGGAAGCATTTCCTTAAAAACGGATTCGACCATGCTTTCGCTGGCTTCTTTTTGCCTTTGCTGCCACTGCTCTGAATAGCCAGGATCGAGACGCAGAATCGCTTTCTGGACTGCTCTATAAAAGTTATCAGTAAGCGAGTAGTAGTCGAAGCAATAAGTTTTCCCGTTTAGCGTGATGAAAGGCCTGTCGACAATGGGAAGCGTGACAATGGGCCAGTATCGCATCTCTCCTTCTTCGAAGAAGGAGGCCTCACCAGGAGCGAACGACAAGGCGTCCATAAACGTCTTTGGCCAGTTGGTTATTCTACCTACATTGAAATGATGCACGGAGCACGCTTCAAGGAACGCTTCCTCAGCCGCCCGTAAATCCTTCTCTGGAATTATCGAAAAGTCAGCCTCGTCAGCAGAACCGGCTTTTTCAAAGAGCTCCCTCAAAGCGACCAAGCCCTCAAGTCTTCCGTTCGACAAAGCCTTTTCGAGCCTTTCATATCCGTCAATCACAGCATTTGCGGAAACTCCAAACAGCTTTTGGAATTCGCTGTCGTGAACGAGCACGAGTGGTTGAATATAATCAAGTTGGAGAAAGCGGTATCGATTCCCTCTAACCATGTGCATCATTTGGGCCTCAAAGACCAGACAGCTAGTTTCGCTGTCGTCCTCGATCACCAAACTTCGAAACATCAAATACTGCGTCGCTTTTTCAAATAGCATTTCCTAATCGTGCAAGTATTGGTGGGCAAGCCGTTCGATATCTTCGTCCGTGACATGAAGACAAATCGTGTTGTTCGTTGAAGCGATAAGACTTTGCAAGTATTCGACAGGGCGGGACGGCAAGCCACCTTGCTTATAGAAAAGAATGTCGCCTTCAGGAGAGGGATTGCTGAAATTCGAAATATCGGTAACGGCCATCAGCAGAATTTCTTGCTGGTCAATCTGGATATAGTTCCTGATCGACTCGATGCATTCTCTGATTTCCTTAGCAAGGCATTCCATTTTAATCGGCGCAATGGCCTTCAATTCGTTATTTATCTAACTCACTCCTCGCAATGCTATTGATTTTCTTCTTGAAATTGTATGTTGTCGTAGCTGCCCCTGGAATTAGAGCTTTCCGTCGATATCGGTCCAGATATAGTAATGGGCGCGGCTTCGGAAGAAACCGCGCCCATTAGCAGGTATTATATCATATGGTCGAACGTCTGTTCTACTCCCACTCCATAACGAAACACAGTCCGATAGCGCCTGACCTGCGGTTTTAGGCGGGATCGGTGCCGTTTCCCTCGGGTTCGGGCGGGTCGGCGGCGCTGGGTTGGTTGCAAATCGGTTGCACGCGAGGATGACAAAAGAAAAGCCCCAACCCGTTAAGGGTCAGGGCTAAGAGCTGGGTGCTACTCGTCATCGTCCTCGTCATCGTCCCCGATAGTGAGGAACTCAAAAGTAAGGTCGGACAGGCTATGCCCGATTAACAGGTCAGGGTCAAGATACACGCTAGTCCATGTATAGTCCCCCGTCGCACCAAAACCGAGCAAATTAGTTTGAATCTCGACTGAGCCGAGTTTCACACTCAAAAACTCAATGCGCAAAATGTCGGCGTGGGCAAGAGCTACCAGAACCCCGCCGCCGTACAGATAGCAATCCACCTCGATGCCGCCGTTCATGGTCTCGCCGCGCTGGAACGGCTCGACCCCCTCAGGGACAGGCCAATGGCGAGGGGTTAAGTGACCAGCCCAAGGCATTTTTTCTGTTGCAGACATTTTCAGTTCCTTTCACTAGAGAGTTAAAGTCATCGGCGATGACTTCCTTGACTGAAGGATATCAGTAATCGGCGATGACTTCTAGGAGAAATCTAGGAGAAATTTAAATATTTCCGAGAGCCGCGTTACGACAGTTCGGGCGGGTCGCTAGGGCTGGGAGGACTGCCCAGCGGAAACGCCCGAGGGTGCCGAGAAAGCGGCATCGAGACGGGCGGCGGTACCCTTGTGGGCATCGGCGTATAAATGCCCGTAAGTTCCCAACGTTGTCTTTACATCTTCATGACCTAAACGGTCGCGGATAGCCAAGGCGTTCTCGCCTAAAGAAATCAATAGAGCGGCGTGCGAGTGCCGCAAAGCGTGGGTACGGATACGGTGAACGCCAGCCATGCGAGCGTGGCGCTCGATGATATGCTTGACGGTGTGCTTGGTGAGCGGGTCGCCGCCCCAAGACAGAACGAACTCGGTGGAGACGTTGCGCCGCTGCACATCATGCCAGCGTCCGAGGTATTCCAGCGTGAGCGAATCGAGCGCTATTACGCGCTTTCCCGCCTTGGTCTTGGGCGGCGTAATCTTCCAGTCGCGGGCGTTGCGGTAGTACATCGAGCAGCCCACCGACAAGGTTCCCGCGCCGAAGTCGATAGCAGACCAGCGCAGGGCTTGGGCTTCACCCAGCCGAAGCCCCGTCATGTAGAGCAGCCAAAGGCACGTGAAGCCGAAAAGCCCGTAATAGTCGGACGTATCGAACGTAGCCGCCACTCGCTCGAACTCCTCACGCGTCCAGAAATCAACTTCCCTGCGCGCTTTCGGGACGTTGCCGACAGTGCGGGCGGGGTTGCGCTGCAACAGCCCGATTTTAACCGCCATGTCCAGAACCATAGCGAAATACCCGTAGACGAGACGCGCATACGCGGGCGAGTACCCCGAAACCAGCTCATTCTGCCAACGTTTGAGAGCGGGCGCGTCAATGTCGCGCAGCCGACAGCGATCCCAACGCGCGAAATGCTTTCGCGACATCTGGGAACGCTCGGCAAACGTACTTTCGCGGGTTCGAGCCTTGTAGTCTGGAACCCAGTACGTGCGGAAGAACTCACCAAAACTCATTGTCGAGTTGACCTTGACGGCGGTCTTGGAGAAATCAGCCATATACGCATCGTAGGCGGCTTTCGCGTCCCTCTGGGTCTTGTAGCCACGCCCCCAGTGGCGCACGCGCCTACCCTCGGCATCGGTGCCGAGGCTCGCCACGAAATACCATGAGCCGTTGTTCTTGTCGCGGTAGACGTTACTCAACTTGGGCATCATGCGCCCCCACGGGGTCAACGCCGATAATATCGGCAACGGCGGCGGCGGGGACGCGCCCCACCTTGCGGGAGCCGTAGAACCCGAAGCCGCGCGACACCATGAGCCGCTTGGCGGCTCGGATTATGTCGGCAGACTTGGAGGGCGTGAAGCCCAACGCGATTAAATCGGTCTTATCGACCATCACACAGCTAGCCATAGGCTACCAGTCCTTCCCTATCTTCGTGTACCGAACCTTACGCGGGGCGTATCCCCCGCCCCCACCGTAAAGGTCTGGTATCAATTGGTCGTATTCCTTCGTGAAAGCCACCGTATAGCCCTCGAACGAAAGAGGTTCGAGCGTGGAGAAACGCTTTTCCACAGGCTGAATAAGGTTCTGACTGCGGAAAAACTTCTTCTGCTTGTAGGAACCCTCGTCAACGTCCTTGCTGAAATACTTGGAGATATAACGCCCAACGTTCATACGCTGGTCAACGTCAACGCGGTTAATCTTGACGAAGCCGTGACCCCACACCTCGCGCAGCTCGGACAGCCTGATATACGGCAGACCGAACAGGACAACGTGGTAATGGATAGCCCCGCGTTTCTGGGCTTCCCACACAGCCAGATACCTTATCTGCATCTTGTCCGTTCTATAGACGCGGCGGTTCAACCGCCTAACGAACTTGGAAAACTCGCGGTTGCAGTATTTAATGTCGGTTACGTTATCGGCGAACGTGAGCGTCAGAAACTTGGTCGAATCATCGAAATTGCAGTCGATAAGGCGGGCTATCTCCCAACGGACGCCCCTGTAGTGCCTTTGCCGCCGTTTCGCGGCATCGTAGTAAGCGGCTGCATCGCGGTTACGCTCGCGTTCGCTTTCGTCTTCTAAATCATCATCGCGGCGGGCTTCTGGGTTCATGCGCCCAGCGGGAGCCGAATACTCCCAAACCTCAATCGTTGTGGGCGTCTCGATGGTCTTGACCCATTCGAGCGCCAACTGGTATATACCACCTTCCGCACATCCGCGAAAAACTGGGATTCACCAGCGGGAACCGCCCAAAACGGGCGAACTTTCGCGGAAAGATGTTGTCATATATATCAAGTAAAGTACGGTCGGGCTTCGCCCTCCCCGCCACGGGTTCGGGGTCGCTCCGCTCGGCTGGCGCGTCCCGCGCCGCCGACCCCGCCCCCGTGGCGCTATACCCTATGCGTCTTGAATATCTGCGGGCTTCTCGGCGGTTTCGCCCTCGGGGTTCACGGGAGATACCCCGTTACGGCGCTGAGCGGCGATATAAAGCCGTTTCAGCTCTTTCGGGTAGTCGACCTTCGAGTAGTCCGCAAACGGGGCTTTAAAAGGTCTTGGAGCGTCCCAGCCGTCAAGCATGATATAGCCCGTGCCCTTTTCCTCGATGGGCGCGGCATCGACCGAGCAGCCGAAAGCCATCTGGTAGCCCTCGCGGGACAGCGTGCCGAGGGACACGCGAGCGCCCAAGTTGTCGCGTATGTCGGTCGATATGGTATCGGCGCGGGGCTGCTGCATCGCCAGAATCACGAACACGTTAGCGGCGCGGGCTTTCAGCACCAGCTGGGTCAGGTTATCCCAGACTTCCCCAAAAGTCTTTTTGTCAGCTCCAGCCTTGAACGCAGCGACCTCATCGAATATCAGGAACACGGGGTTAAGCCCGTAGGTAAAGGCATTGGCACCGAAACGGAAACGCTCGGGGTCTTGCATGTACTCGTATCGCCTATCCATCTCCTCGCGGCAAAGGCGCACCACCTTGGCAATCTGGGCGGGCGATACGCCAACGCGGTCGGAACCTATGACATGCGAGAGCGAAGCCAGCTCGGCGTTCTTGGGGTCGCAGATATAGACCTCGCCCGCGAACCCGTTACCGTTGCCCAGACGCAGGAACTCGGCTATCAGGTAGTAGATGAACGTGGACTTGCCGCCACCAGTCCCGCCAGCTATGAGCATATGGGGCAGGTGGGCGAAGTTCCACGACAGCTCGCCCGTCAGCGGTATCGCATCGAGCCGACCCGTAGGCTCGGAGGACAGCAGGCGGGGAACGGCTTGGATACGGGTATCCTCGACAACGCGGTACACGTAGTCCCAAGAAGCTATGCCATGCGTCTTGGATTCGAGCCTACAGCCCAAGGCGGCACCCAGACCGAGCTTGTCCAACTCCCCCGTCTGCCTGCACCACTCGGTATCATCGAGGGCGCGGACGGTGAGGGTCGAGCCGCGTGAGTAGACGCGGACACGCATACCCGAGACGCGGGAAGTCTTGCCGCTCTTATGGTCAACGACTTCCTCACGATAGAGCTTTGCATCGTTGAGGAAAGCCGAGACGGGAATCACAGCCCAAGCGCAGGGGTAGAGCCTGACATTGAAGCCGAAAGCCACCAGAAGGAGCCACGCGCCGAGGGCGATCGAGAGCGCGGCGGGGACGAGCAGCGGCAGGAAGATAAAGCTCCTGCACGCGAACGAGAGCAGCAGATAGGCGATGAAGAACGGCAGGAAGGAGCTTATGCCGAGCAGGAAGGCGGGGAGCAGGGCGGGAACTAGGGGCTTGCGGGCGCTCACCAGAACGCCACGCTCCAAGCGCCTATCGTCACGGGCATCGAGACGGGCGGCGAGCGGCAGGAAGAACCGCGACACCCAGCGGTTAGAAGTCAGGAAGTCATACAGCACGGGAGACACCCCCGAAGCGGGTAAAGACGGCACGGGAGCCGTCAGGGTATACGGAAGTGACGGAGAGGGAAAGCGCCGAGCCGTCACGCAGCGGGGGCGCGACCTCGTAGGCGCACCAGAGGGCTACGGGTTCGCCGTCCGCGCCGACCTCGACACCGTGACCGACAAAGGAGCCGAGGACGGAGCGACCGCCGACCGAAGCGGAGGTGACGGAGAGGGACGCGGCATCGGGCGAGGACACCGCGAACAGCAGGGCGGGGGTCTTGCCGTCAGAGGGGACTAGGCGCAGCGAGAGAGCGGAGCCGTCCGAGGACTCGAACCTATCGAACTCGCGGGCGTTGACGGGAACGGCGGCGATACCCCGAACCCAGGACGCACAGCACTCGAAGGGCGGGAGGGGCGCGGGCGGGACGGCGGCGCTAATGCGGGCAGTCTCGAGAACGAGCCAGCCTAGGACGAGTTCGTAGAGAACCAAGACGAAGCAGAACAGGGCGCGGAGCGTCTTACACACGGGAACCGCCCCCCTAGTGATAGAACGAGATGGGGTTGCCAGCCATAGCCGACAGAACCCAGAGGACGAGGGCGAGCAGCAGAATCAGCTGGGCAGTCTGGACACCGCGAGCGAGCGAGGGCATACGGTGGCTAGCGAGCCAGTCAGGGAGGAAATACCAGACATTCGAGAGCGTTGCGACTACTCCCTTAATTAGGGCGATAAAATAAGCCATAGTAACGGCTCCTTAATCGTGAACGGGTTCAGTTGAAAGAGAGCCGCCCCGCGCTCGGGATTGGCGTTTTGAGACGCGGGGCGGCAGCTGGAATCGGCAGCGGTCAGGGGGTCGTTACTCCTTGCCGCGCTGCTGGTTCGCCAGTCGGCAGGCATCAGCGGACGCGGTGACGGCGATACGACCGTTACGACCGACATAGGGGCGGGCGTTGAGGTTGGAAAAAACGACCTCGGTACCCGTGGGAATCTCGTCCTCGGGGTCGAACAGGAGCGCGGGAGCGCCCTCGACCAGCACGTTAAGGTGCTCATATCCGTTCATCAAATCAACCACATCGAAGCGGGTACCGCTGATGGTATCGGTGCGCTGGTTCGTGGCGCGGTCATACTCGTAGGCGATGGAATTGCCAGCGAGGAAGAAACGGTGACCGTTCAGGTCGAGCTTGTAAGCCATGATGAATAGCCCTTTCTAAGCGATAGCGAAGTTATACGTAACGTTGCCAGTGACGGAATCGGAGTACCAAACATCCTGCTGGGTGAACAGGGTGTCGGTGGAATCGGAGCCGTTGATATGCAGCACGCCCTTGGAATCGTTCGTGCCGTTGCTAATGTCCTTGGCGCTGAACTCGGTCTTGCCCTGCGTGACGGACAGCATATACGGCGCTTGGTGGCGGTCGGTCTTAACGGTTGCCTTAACCTTCTTGCCTTGACCGATGACGCCAGCGACATTGACCTTGTAAGGGACACGAATGTCGTTAGAACCCGCCGAGAGCTTCGATACGGAAATGCTGGTCGGCACCGTGACAACGTACTTTCCTAAATCATGGTCGGTGCCGCCCTTGTCCTTCCAAGTTCCGTCAGCCGTAATGGTGACGGGAACGGTGGCTTCGGCGGTACCCTGCTCGGAGCTTTCGACAGCGCTATCAGCGCCGAGAGTGACAACGGGTGCGGCGAACGCCGAGAGCGGGCTACCGATTACAGCTGCGAGCGCAAGGGCGGGTACCAGCTTAACGGCGGTCTTAGGGTTTAACATGATTGTTGCTCCTTTCAAGAGCGGTTTCGTTCCCGCGCCTATCGCGGAAACCTTGCTATGACACGCTTTCGGAAACTGATCGAAAGCGGTATCACCTACTCAACGGTGAGTTTGAAATCGAATGACGTGGAACCTGCGGGGGTCTTGCCGTCACGCTCCAGCACGGAGTTCCAGACGGTGCGGGCGCTATAGGTGCCAGCTGGGACGGACTGCGTGAGCTTGATACGATTAACCTCACACCCAGGGCGAAGAAAGGCACCGTACCCGTCTTTACCTGCGGGATTGTAAACACATTCGGTGTCGGAATATTTCGAATCGTGGTTCAAATCGACCATGATAGTCGGGCTGGAGATAATCGGATTGCCCGATTCCTTGCCGCGGGAATACTTGCAGGTCGAGGGGAGCGAAAGACGGAAATCTTGGGTCATGGAATCTGCAACCCAGCGGCTATCTACGCTCGCATCGTAAGCGGCGTAATCGACCGAGACAACGGGCTTGGACGTAGCGCCAGCCGTGCCCGTCATGCCCACGAGGAAATCGGACGAACCCGAGGGCGAGCATAGCGAGAGGGACAGACACAGGAGAAGGGCGGCAAGAAGCAAGGGCAGCAGGAGCAGCCATTTACGGAAGTGGTAGACGCGGGCGTAGAACTGGAACCCGTCTTTATCTCGTGCTGCCCTCACACAGCCGCCCGAACGGGATAAAAGGCGTTTGCGGTCGGTCTCCAGACGGGCTGCGTGCCAATACTTTCCCGCCTTAACCCAAAGGAGCGGTTGATGAGGGCGACCGTTATAAATACAAAGCAGGGCGGGGTCGGTCTTGGGCGTGCGGCGGCGTACCGCGAAAGCATGTATGTAAACCAAAGGCTCATCTTCAGGGTTAGGGTCAGCCACAGCGGAGAGCCTTACACCACCCGCGAGACGTTCGGAGGTATCGCCCTCGAAATCATCGACAACGTAGGCAAGCGGGGCGGGGTCGTAACGCAGGCGCATCAAAACACCTCGGCATCCGTACCGTCAGCATCGACAGCGCCATTAGGAAACAAATCATCGAAGATGGAAGGGTCAAACGCGGCGGGGGCATCATCGGAAACGGCATCGCCCGCAACTATCAGCACATCGCGGAAATCTTCCTCATGAGAGAGAGCGTAACCGAAACGCAAGGCGGCGCGAATAGCCCAGTTCTTATAGACCTTCCTGCAATCAGAATAAAAAGCTGGAAGCTCCGATAATTCATCGCGGAATGCTTCGAGACTGCGGAGAAGTTCAGCACCCGCGAGGGTCGTACGATAGCGAATACCACAATTGAAGTGCATGGGAATATCGAACCGACTGGGCGGGAGCGCCATCAGCACGGGGAACAGGACGCACCCACCATCGTTCTTGAACTGGTCGTAACGGTCAAAGCAGTAAGCCAGCCCCGTGCTATCGGAGGGGTTGCAGGAAATGTTATCGACAACGGCGGCACGGCGTGCATCTTGGAACAGCACGAGACATTCGCGAGCGATATTCACGGTGGCTTTTTGAACGGCGGCAGACATTTTCAGTTCCTTCCACTAGAGAGTTAAAGTCATCGGCGATGACTTCCTTGACTGAAGGATATCAGTAATCGGCGATGACTGCTAGGAAAAGATTAAATATTTTTTCGCCTATCTGCCGAACCACCCATACCAGAGCCGCGTTTACAACACCGCCCCTTCCAACACCCCTACGTTGTTCTGGTGGACTACGGGGCATTGAAAGCGGCGGCATTGAAAACGCTGGGTTATCCGCACGATAGGCGGCAGATGGTTGCAAATCGGTTGCAAATCGACTGAAAAACAAAACCCCCGACCCGTTTTCGCAGGTCAGGGGCTTGAACTCGCCAAGTATCAGCTATTCCCACTCGATAACGGGTGCCGCAGGTAAATGAGGCGCTCATTTTGCCTCAGTCCGTTCTATCAGGCATTCTCCCATCGCCGTTTGATACTCATTTGGTCCTCACGCCGGCTAATCTGACCACAATTAGGGCAGGGCATACCCCTTCTTAAATCGCTCGTCAAAGGGACAGAAATCGCTATAGACATAGCCGTCAATAAGCGATGAACCGTTCGGTTGGCGTATCTCATGCTGCCGGAACTTCTCGACATAGCCATCGGACTTATCGTGCTCGAAATAGTCGAACTGATCAAGCCATTCGTCGTATTCATCGGCCCGCTTCACGCGCGTTTCATACCTCTTCGCCCATTCAAAAAGAAAAGAGTCGGGAACAGGCGCTCTCGCTAGAAGCGCCGGCCCCTCTTCCAGCTGGACCGGAATCAATCCATATGAAGCCGAGAGCTGAAATAGCGCATGAGCAGCTTGAACAGGACTACCGAAATCGGTAAATACAAGCGCTCCCCTCTTCACCTCAAGAGCGCTGGACAGTTTTTGAAGCGCCGCATATTTCGGCACCCTAACCCCCTGCTCATACGAACGTAGCGTTGCGAGGGAGAGATCGGCCTCTCGGGCCAAATCCAGCTGGGTCTTTGCAGGGGTACACCGCGCCCTTAGCTCTGGCAGCTTCTTGGACTGCATCCTATTTTGCCAGGGCGTAATCGGCACCCAGGACTCTCGCGGATCATATTCATATCGAAGGGGAAACTGGGACGGATCAAAGTCTGCTGCGTAGTTGTCCTTCCATCTTTCATAGTCGTCTCGGTCGGAGTCGCTCTCGATCTGAGCATACTGAGCGGCCCACTTTTTTAGAAACGCCTTCATGAAGGGCGAGGTCGGCTTGAGCGCAGAATAGTGCTCGTTTGCAACAGGCTCGAATCCGTATGTCGCGGCGAATTGGAAAAAAGCCTGAGCAATCAGATCCGTATCACTGAAGTCGTAATAGTGCAGCGACTCGGCCCGTATTCCGAAAGCGTTCGCAAGTCTATCCAAATGCTCCTCCTTCGGGGCGGACTTCATCAGCTCGTAATTTCTTAAGGCCGATTCCGGGATTCCCGCTGCCTGCGCGGCCACCTTTCGAGTCCATTTTCGCGTCGAACGAAGACGAAGCAGCTTCTGAGACAGCTGCTGCCTTCCCCAGCGTTTACTCGTCTGTTCCCATTCCCTATCGACCACATATGACGACAAAGCTTCCGAAATTGCACCGACGCAGTCGACGGCAGTCATCCAAATACACCTCCAACAAATAGTTGCCTCAAGTGTACACGTGAAACCTTATGTGTGCAGAAAATGTATTAGATGCGACTTTCGCAGCAAGATTGAAGCCAATTTCTAATTTTTGTAGCACTTAATGCTTTTTTTGGACATAATCAAGACAAGGGGGCAACAGGTGTCCCATCCTAGAAAGGAGACTACATATGACACGTCAGCTTATCGGCGCGGAGGAGGTTGCCGAGATCACGGGCATGAGCAAGTCCTATTCGTTCAAGCTAATCAAGACCTTGAATACAGAGCTTGCAGCCCAGGGAATCATGACCATCCCCGGGAAGGTTCAGCGCTCGTATTTCGAGGCACGCCTTCTCTCCGCCCCTTCTAAGCAGAAGGTGGCGATGACTAATGTCAGTTAGCCGCGACAAGAAGCGCGGGACCTGGACAGTCGAGGCTTGGTATCGCAACTCTATGGGCGAGCGTCATAAGAAGACGAAGCGCGGGTTCGCCTCCAAGAAGGAGGCTGTGGCTTGGGAGCGCGACTTCCTCGCCTCCTGCGACGAGCGTGTCGAGGTCACCGTCGAGGCCTTCGTCAAAACCATGTACGCACGTGACATCTACCCTCGACTGCGAGTCGGCACCAGGCTCACCAAGGATGCCATTATCGACAAGTACATCCTGCCCATTTTTGGCCCCATGCGCCTTTGTGACGTCAAGGCTGCGGACGTGGTGCGTTGGGAGAATTGGCTCCTTGAGCAGAACCTGTCGCAGAGCTATCTCCACACCATCTGCAACCAGTTCTCAGCCATCTTCAACCACGCCGTCCGATTCTACCGCCTGCCCCAGAATCCCATGTTGGCGGCGGGAAAGGTCGGCTCCAAGCGCCCCGAGAAGGAGATGCTCTACTGGACCCCTGCCGAGTTCAAGCGCTTCTCCCAGGCCATCGAGGACAAGCCGCTCATCTACCTTGCATTCCTCACGCTCTACCTCTCGGGCTGTCGCGAGGGCGAGCTCCTCGCCCTCCATCCGGAAGACATCGACTTCAATCTCAACGTTATCCGTATCCGTCATTCCTACGCCCGCATCAAGGGCGAGGACGTTATCGGTCCACCCAAGACGCGCGCCTCGAAGCGGGACATCGTCATGCCGAGCCTCCTTCGTGAGGAGCTGCGTGATTATCTGTCGACACATCCCGAGATCGCCCCTACCGACCGGCTCTTCCCCGTCACGAAGCACGCGTTGTCGCATGAGATGAAGAGGGGTTGCGAGCTCTCGGGCGTGAAGCGCATCCGCATCCACGACATCCGCCACTCTCACGTCAGTGCGCTCATCAACAGCGGCTACTCGCCCACGGCGATCGCCGACCGCATGGGTCACGAGACCGCCGAGGTCACGGAGATGTACTCGCATCTTTTCCCCTCGACCCAGCACGACCTCGTGGAGGCGCTGGACGAGGTGATGTCGGATGTCTAGGCCGATTGTGGACGCCAAGGGACGCCGTCGCTGCAAGACCATCGCCTTCCGCATGTCGCCCGCAGAAGCGGACCAGCTCGACCTCCGCGTCGCTTTGAGCGGTCTGTCGAAGCAGGACTTCATCGCGAGAAGTCTGCTGGAAGGCACTTTTACTGTGGTCGCAACCACCCGTATGCGCAAGGCGGTTAAGGAGCGCATGGGACCTGTCGTAGCGGAACTCCGGCGTATCCGGCGCGCAGGAGATATGGACGACGAGCTCGTCGAGTCGCTTGAGACGCTCGCCGCCTTTGCCGGATCGTTCGCGCCCGAGCGCTCCCCTGTGGAGCTTGAAGACGCCCTCATCGCAAACCTGGGTCTGGACGACGGCCTCCCCTACCAAAGCTCGGCCGTCGCCCAAAAACATGAGCCCACACGTAAGGAGGACTCTGTCGATGAATCTTAGCATGATGAATTCCGCCCGACGCCGCGCCGTCTTGCGCGACTACCGCCTCGACCACCCCTTGTCGGAGGAAGAGCTGGTCGAGCGCCTTATCGACACGGAGCTTCGCCTCCGCCGGCTCGAAGCACTTGCCTCCGCCAAGAACCACCCCATCAATGGCCCTCGCCGTCACCATTCTTGTGAGGCGATCTGATGGGCACGCAGAAGCACGACGACGCCCCCGAGCCGCAGTCCCCGGAGCGCCGCTCCCCGCCGACGGTCAACGAGATCGTCGAGGAGCTCAAGTCTCTTCCCCTGAACGTCGGCTACAACCGTCTCGCGAACGAGCTCTTCAAGACTGGGCCCCTGCCCTGGGATGCAGATTCGCAGGAACGCCGGTGGCGCGATAGCGACGACGCACGGCTCTTCGCCCTCCTCCAGCAGATCATCTCTCTCCAGAAGGAGAAGTTCATGCTGCTCGCGTTGACCATCGTCGGCGAGGACAACGCCTATGACCCGCTCGTTGCCATGCTCGATACCCTCACCTGGGACGGCATCCCGCGCGTAGGGACACTCCTCAATGTCTACCTTGGCGCGGAGAGGAACGCATACGTCTCGGAGGTCGAGCGCATCTTGTTCTGCGAGGGCATCGCCCGCGTCTACAGCCCGGGCTGCAAGGCCGATTACATGCCCATCCTGTGCGGTGCCGGAGGCATCGGCAAGTCCTCCTTCGCGAGGGGCCTCGCCATGCGCGACGAGTATTTCAGCGACTCCGTGATCAACCTCGGCGACGTCAAGCTCACGGGCGAGCAGAACCGGGGCAAGTGGATTGTCGAGATCCCCGAGCTCAACGGCATGTCCGAGCGCTCCGTCGAGAGCGTGAAGGCCGGGATCACACGTCAGGTAGATGAGTTCCGGGGAGCCTACTGTCGACGGACGGAAGCTTTCCCCCGGCGCGTAGTCTTCGTCGGCACCACGAACGAGGCCGACTTCATCCGCGAGCGGACGAGCGGCGCAAGGCGCTTCCTCCCGGTGCTCTGCGGCATCGAGCGCACGGAGAAGTCCGTCTTCGACGAGGGCTTTCCTACCGCCATCCGGCAGGCATGGGCAGAGGCCCGCACGTGGATGAAGACGGGCGACCCCCGTTTCTCGACCGTCCTCACGCCCGAGATGGAGGTCGAGGCAGCCGCACAGCGCGGACGTTTTGTCGAGGAGGACCCCTGTGTTCAGAAGGTCCTCGCATATCTTCCCGGCAACACCGACCATCCCATGTGCACGTTCGAAATCCTCGACAAGGCCCTCCACCTTGAGAAGACCAAGGCCAACTGCAAGATGGTCAGCCGCATCCTCTCGTCGCAGTGCCCCGGATGGGTTCCGGGCAACAAGCGCCTCTGCCCTCCATACGGCAAGCAACGCTGTTGGGTGTTCCGGGAAACGGATTAGGGCCGATTGGGTGCCGCAGCATGTCGCAGCGGCACCCTGTCCACCGCCCTTCACCTGCAAGACTCGGCAGACGGTGCCGAAGGTGCCATGGATTCCAAAACTCTTGGCCGCTCCTCGGCACCTTCGGCACCACGCAGTCTCTCCGCAGCTAGAACCATCGCTAACCAAGACATTCAAGCGAGTTGCCGGCACCCGTGCGGCACCGGCAGAAAGGAAACACACGATGAAACTGATCGAGAAAATGAAATCGCGCCTCGCCGACCTCCTCGGGACAATCCCCGAGCACAAGGGCGACGCCGTCGACTCCGTACTCTCCCATCTGCTGGAATCCGATCCCGGCCTGAACTTTACGCGAGCAGCGCGGGTCAACGAGCGTCCGGGTTTCACGCGCGTCGTTCGCGCCGGAATCGCCTACTACGCGAAGCGGGAGTGCAAGGTCTTGAACCCGTTCAAGGAAGGCGGAAACGGCGTCTATTTCGTCAAGGGCTGCAACGACGACCCCACAGGCATCTTCTTCACCGACACTTTCAACGTCGACGACGTAGAGTACAGCGATGCCATCGCGGCCTATCTCTTCGCCTACGGAATCCCCCGCGACGATCTCGTCATGGTACCCATCACCTTCTGGCCCAGGACCTACGAGCGCACGCCCGAGAACATCGCCGCCCTCCGCGCCGTCGGTGCGCCCCTCCCGAACGAGGGACTCTAAAATGGCCATCGGAAAAGACGGGTCGAAGGTCATGAGCCTCCGGCTCCCTGACAAGGCATATCGCCGCCTCCACGCCTACGGGGTTTCCAAGGATCTTAGCGACAGCGCAGCCGCCCGCGAGCTCATCGCCGCCGGGCTCGCCTCCGACGGCCTGGCGCTCTACTCCACTGAGCTCGGAACCTATCTGCGCGGCGTCATGCAGCCGCTGCTCGAGCAGCTCGACCACATGCTCGACGAACGCAACGCCGAGCAGGAGGACCGCATCGCGCGCGTCGTGCACCGCGCGACCCGCGCCTCTATCGTCGCGGCCATCGCGGCGGTCGAGATCGAGAAGGGCACGTTCGAGGGCCTGGATGGCGTGAGCGCCTCGGACATCTACGCCGCTTACGACAAGCAGGCCGGCCTCATGCAGCGCGGCATGACGCTCTCGGAGGCAAGGGAGCGTCTGTCCGATGGCAAGTCGTAGCAGCCTCGTCGTGAACGCCCGCGTGCACCTCTCCGGGTCGCGCGGGCGTTCCGCCGTCATCACCAACAACGTCGAGTACGTCGCCACGCGCGAGGGGGCCGACAAGTCAGCCACCGTCGACGACCTCAGGCGCTACGAGCTCGCAGAGAGGATGGGGCTCGTCGGCTACTGCGCCGAGAGGCCCGGGTCGACCGCGCTCTTCGACCAGAACGGGGCCGTCCAGCTCCGCACGGCCTGCAAGGAGCTCGAAAAGGCTGACGGCGCGATTGCTACCGTTGTGCTCAGTGTCCGCAGGGACGAGGCATGCGAGCTCGACCTCGCGTGCAAGGAGGACTGGCAGCGCTTCTGCCGCCGAAACCTCGCGCCGGCGCTTGCCGAGGCAATGGGCATCCCCGAGTCCAGCGTCCGTTGGGTAGCCGCCGAGCACGAGAACCACCCGAATTCCAAGCACGTGCACGTTATTGCGTGGTCGTCCGATGGCTCGTTCGATTCGCTCATGGCCCGCAACAGGCTCGACCGGGCAAGAAACGCGCTCACCGATGCGGCCCTGGCCCCGGCGCTCGCGGCCGAGTATGAGGCCCGCGACCTCGCGAGGTCGCGGGCGGTCGACGCCGTCCGCCATATCCCCGCCGACGAGATTGGCGTCACTCTGCCTGCGGACGGCCGAATCTCCTACGCGCACCTCCGCCGCTGGCACCCAGATGTCGCCAAGGCCGTCGATGTCGCAATCGCGGAAGCAGGGACGAGGCATCCTGAAATCAAAGGGGCGAGCGCCGCCTACAGCAAGTCCGTGGAGCGCTGCGCCGGCCTCAAAGGCCTCGAAAGCGCTGCGCGGGACCGCTACGTGAACGACGCCATGCAGGAGCTACGCGCGCGCCAGGGCAACGCCCTGCTGAGGGTCATCGCACCCGACCGGACAGCGGGCCCCGAAAGGGAACTGATGAGGTCCGCAAGGCCGGACGGCGGGCCTGCAACGGAGCGCAAGCGTATGAGGCCGCTCGTCGGCGAGGTCCGCGCCTGCGTCACCGGTGAAGATCTGGAGGGGGCGCGAGAAGCCGTCCGTGAGCTCAGGCCCATCCCGGAGAGGTGTCTCCGGTCATGTCCGTCCTACGCGCTTTCTATGGCAAAAGCCCCGGTTGCCGTGAGCAGAGCCCTTACCAAAGCGCTCGCGTTCGCAACGGAGAACCCCAGAGGCAAGAAGGACCCGTCAGATGAGATCGGCCAGAAAGCCGAGCGCGCGCTCGCAAGGGCGCTCGCAGCCGCTGCATCGGCCGCGATCAGGGGCGATGCGGCTGGCATCGTGCTCGACCCCGCGAAAACCATAGTGAAGGGAATGATTCTATGAGCAAGCAGAAGAGCTTCAACGTCGACGAGGGCGCGCATTTCAAGCGCTGTGTCGCCGCCGGCACGGCCGCTGGGACCGCGATCGCACTCGTCCTGCTGCCGGCAGCATGGCACTGGCTGGAAGCATGGGTCACCGGCATCGCCGCGACGCTCACAAGCTTCGGGACGGCCGCAGCACCCGAACTCCCCGATACCATGTTCCAAAACCCGCTCGAAGTCCTGCCGGAGCTGATCCAGGACGACGCCTTCCTCGTGGGATGCGTGGCGACCCTCGCCATCTCCACGATAGCAGGCGTCTGGAGCCACTTCGACTGGTCGCGCTGGCTCCACGACGGGACCTGGGTCGGTGGGCGCCGCGCGCCGGGCGCGCCCATCCACGGCGACGCGAGGCTCATCTCGGCGCACGGTGAGCTTAAACATAGAAGCGAGTCGTGGAAGGAGGGCGGCAAGCCCTCGGGCGGCACGTTGGTCGTGGGCGAGATCGGGAGGAGCGTCAGGCTCATCGACTCGGTCCACGCCTGTATCCTCGCCGAAAGCGGAGAGGGCAAGAGCAGGCGCGTCGCCATTTTGTCAGCCTTGGCTAACTTCGAGCAAGGCCGTTCCCTCATCATCAACGACATCAAAGGGGAGCTCCGTGCCTTTCTCGAGCCGACGTTTGAAAAGGCCGGCACGCACCGCATCGTCGACGTGATGTTCGATTCGCCCGCCTCTTCGGCGCGGTTCGACCCGCTCGAGAGGGCGAAGGAAGCCTTTAATGCGGAGGGAACCGGCGGCTGCACCCGCGAGCTGCGGGAAGTCGCGCGCTGCATAGTGCCCGCACCGTCGAAGGGACAGCCGTTCTTTTATGACGGGGCCCGGAACCTGTTCGTCGGCATCTCCCTCGCCCTCATCGAGGATCCGTCCATCCCCAATGAGGAAAAGACCGTCATGTCCGTCGCCGCGGCGATCTCGCCCTCGGGCGAGAAGGGAGCGCTCGAGCGCGTCGCCGCCCTGGCGGCATCTCTGCCTTCAGGTGACCCCGCACTCCCCTTTCTCGGAGGCCTCAACGGCGAGCACGGAGGCGGCCCGGGCATCGTCTCGACCCTCAGCAATTGCCTGACCGAATACATCGACGGCAACGTGGCGAGGATGCTGCACGACGACGAGTGCGGGCTCGACGGCATCGGCGAGGAGCCCACGGTGGTCTTCGTCTCGTCCTCCTCAGCGACCGGAAACTACAAGCGGCTCGTGCAGACGTTCGTTTCCCAGGCGCTCTCGGCGCTGCGCTCCTGCGCCGGCGCCCATGCCGGCCGCTGTCCCGTAGAGACCGTCCTTCTCCTCGACGAGGCGGCGTCCCTCGGCCGCAACGAACGCATCGTCCAGGACCTCGGTGAGATGAGATCTGAGAGGATCAGGGTCCTGTGGTTCTGCCAGTCGCTACTTCAATTGCAATCGGTCTCCGGCTACAGCCGCGAAGAAGCCGAGACCATCCTAGACCTCCTCAAGGACAAGGTCGTGCTCTCGTGCTCGAACCTCGAAACCGCCCGCAAGCTCTCCGAGTCCATGGGGTCCTACACAGCGGTTGCGCAATCCACAAGCCGCACAAAAGGAGTGAACACTGGCTCGACGGGAACGAGCGAGGGCCTCGTGCGCAGGCCCCTCATAACTCCAGACGAGATCCAGCGCTGGACGGGCCGCGAAACAGGCGCGCTCGTGATCCACGACGGCGTACCTATGGCCTTCCCCAGCCGAGACGTTACCGAAACGTTTGTGGGCGGCATGCTCGGCATGACATCGCCCGAGGCCGAGCGCACGCTTATGGAGCGGTCCATCGCTTCTCGCAGAATGCGAAACAAGGAGGTACCGAGGGTATGGAATGGCATCGTTGTAAACAACATCGCAGCGGCGGGGCGGAAAGCGGCCGACAGCTACGTTCCCGAGGGGTTCTAGCCCCCCATAATCGCCCGTTACCAGCAAGAACGTCCCATAAGACTACGCGCCCGCACCCGTGCACTACGCGCGGGCGCGGGCCCTTTTGATGCACCGCTCAGGCTTTGACCTGCGCATTCGAACTCGGCTCGCCGAGTTGCGCCGTTCGCCTTCGGCGAAACGTAGTGGAGCCTTATCCTGCACCGCCACTTCGTGGCGGAAAACCGAATCCAAAGCGATGCGTAGCATTCGAGCCATAGCGCCGAAAAATGACGCCAGAAGCCGGCAGCCGAGCTAGCCATCGAACAGGTCTGAATCGAAAAACTCTCTCAAGGAGACGCCGAGCCCGCCTGCGATGCGCTCGATATTCTCGATGGAGACGTTGCGCTTGCCGGTCTCGACTTCGGCGAAATAGGTGCGCGACATCTCGATGGAATATGCGAAGGCCTCTTGGCTCACGCCGAGCCCGGCCCTCAATTCCTTGACGCGAAGCCCCACGCGCATCTTGGGGCCCAGTTGAGTCATCGGCACCTCCTTACCGTCGGTGTCAATGATTCGGCCCTGTTCTATATAAGTCACACCTATATAAGTGACAATTTGAAATACAATACGGGAATCAGAGGATTTCAATCTGGGAGGAAGCACGATGATCATTGAAATCTCTAGAAGGGCGTTTCTCGCAGCGGGACCCCTCGCCGTCATGGGCTCGCTCGGGCTCGCCGGGTGCGGCAAGAGCAGCATCAGCGGCAAGACCCTCTACTACTACTCGGTTTGCGGCAGCGTGGCCCTTGGCAAGGTGTGCGCGAACAAGCCCGGATCCGCGTCGACGATCAAGTTCGAAGAGAGCACCTGGCACTATGTCGGCTCCCAGGAGCTCAGCGGCGATTGGGAAGCCGAGGGCGACGATGTGGTTCTGTCCTCCTCGCAGCTAGGCACCGTTACGCTCGTGAGGCAGGACGACGGGAGCTACGTGCCCTTGGGGTGCGAAGACTACGGTGAGAGGTACTTCGAGGACGAGTCGGCGGCAAAGTCCTACTACGACGAATACACGGCGGCCACGCCCGACAGGGTGAGAGACACACTGGAGAGTGCCACCTGGTCGGTGAAGAACCCGCCCTCGACCCAAACCGTCGCAGAGACGCTCTCGTTCGACGACGGCTCGCTCGCATTCACGAAGGGCGAATACCAGAGGAAGGGCTCTTACACCGACGCCCCGCGCGAGAGCTCATGGCTCGCCTCGGACCATTCCGGCGAATACGAGCTCGACGTGACCTCCCAGTGGGTGAGCTCGGACGGATCGTCGCCGCGACCCTTAATCTACGAGGGGACGATGACCGTCGGGGGCGAGGCGACAAACTTTAAGCTGTCCGACCGCAGGGGCTCCCTCACGCTAACCCTTTCCTCCGAGTGGAGCGCGGTGGTGTTCGTCAATGGAGAGTAGGCGCGACAGGGGCACCGAACCATGCGGAAACAGGCGACTCGTGGCGGCAATCATCACGCAAGCGAAGTCGAAGAGGAAGGCGATAGCGACGGCGGCCGTCCTGCTCGCCGCAATCCTCGCTCTCGCCTGGCCGCACGCCATGCCCATGGGAAATAAAGACGAAGGCAATTCGGCTGCGTCCATGCAGGGAGAAGCCGCGGGAACAACCGAAGAAGACAATGAGACGAGCTCCTTCGCGCGAGGCGACATGAACGAAGTCTCCGGACCGACGACCGAAGACGCCCAGGCTGGGGAAGCCGCTGCGAACGAGAGTAGGACGACGGGTAACGGCTCGAACGTCCCGTCGTCCGGGAAGAGCGGTAAGGACTCCGGCGGATCAGGATCGGGAAACTCCTCCGCGCAGGGAGCCGTCTCCCATCGGCACAACTGGGTTGCCCAGACCAAGACCGTCCATCACGACGCGCAGTACAAGACCGTCCACCACGATGCGCAGTACAAGACCGTCCACCACGATGCGGTTGTGAAGTATGTCAACATTTGCAATAACTGCGGTGCGGATATTACCGGGAACGAAGCTGCTCATATTAAGAACTCGTTGCTTAATGGCGGTAACTGTGGTTCTTGTCATTCAGAAACTCGTACTGTGCAGGCGGCTTATGACGAACAGGTAAAGGTTTCCGATGCCTACAACGAACAGGTTCAGGTAAGTGCGGCATGGGACGAGACCGTGACCACCGGGTACAAGTGCTCGGGCTGCGGCGCCACGAAATAGCCCCCCGCCACCGGAATTCCGGGTCAGAGCGTGTATATGCCGGACAGGAGCCCATCGACGGCAAACGCATAAATCCCAAAACTCGTCACGCACCCTCGAGTTTCCTTAAGCAAGGTTCCAAGGGGCAGCAGCCCCTTGGCGCGCAGGGGTGCGGGGATGGCGCGAGACATCCCCGGAAAACCG
>ERZ773229.173-NODE-173-length-68907-cov-31.050906_pt1 | contig 68907 bp, 80 predicted proteins | sample MGYA00580992_ERZ773229 | MGnify/ENA primary metagenome ERZ773229 (study PRJEB29015, sample SAMEA2737795) | human gut metagenome | biome: human gut; feature: human-associated habitat; material: faeces | place: China | collected 2012 ... | reverse complement strand
AGGCATCAACGAGCATATCCGTCGCCTGGTCGAGGTCACTGTGTTGGTCTATGTACGTAGCATCAGCAAGCCACTGTTTTACCTCTTGAAGTTTCTTGGACCTTTTCGTTCTGCGCTTCCCAAATTTATCAACAAATCTAGCGAAGTAAGTCCCGTTAGGTTGCTGAACGATTCCTGCTCCAATCTCCTTTCCTTTGAGATCTTTTCCCATTTAAGGCTCCTTTCTAAGCTATAAGAGCCCCAAATTAGCACGTTATATTATACACCAACTAGGGCTCAAATGCAATGTTATTTCATTTTTTTGATAGCCGATAAACAGCGTGGTTACCCCATTTGTTGGAAATACGCTATATCTCTACGTTGTCCGAAATGAACTTTTCAAATTCCTTTCGTTTAACAAGTTTTTTCTTCCCTACATACAGAACAAAAGGACATCTCGGTGATCTGAGCAAGCTCTCCAATTTATTGATACCAATATTGGAATACTCCGCAGCCTCTTTTATGGTGAGTGTGACCTTACACTGTATAGGAACCGTCTGAACTTCAGCCTGCTCCTTAGCATACATACCGGATTCCTTGTAATCTCTATCAGATATGATGTTCATCCCACTCACCTCCCCTACAGTTCATTTCAAGGCATTCAAGAATTTCCTCACGGATTTCTGTACGAATACGCTCCATGCGTTTTTTAATAGCCTCATAGGTTCTGCCTTCCTCGTCAGCTATTTCTTTAAAAAGCCGCCCCTCCAACAAATACTGCTTCATGATTTTGGAATCGCTCTCATCCAGATCCTCGATGATTTCTTCCAACAGTTCAAAATCCATACGCATAACGCTTACAAGACGGATATCTTCCTCATATACAGAAGCATCTTTAATTCCCTTTAGAAGTCCCTTGTCCACTTCTCCTGTTTTAAAAGCATCTTCTATCATGATGTTGGTAGAAGCCTCATTGAAGGTCGGATCACTTGTCTCGGAGGTCTGTACTCTAACTCCAAGCTCGCCTCTTGCATGGCTGCGCAAATATTCTTTTTCTGATTTGATTTTGTACTGAATCTTCTTCTCAGCTTTGCGGATGATCTTTGGGAAGGCCGCATAATTGTTAAGCATTATAGCCAGTCTACCCTCAGCATCATTTGAACGATAGCTGCGAAGGATATCAGTTTCTTCGCCGTTAATTCTCATCTATCGCCGCTCCTTTACTGCAATTTCTTCATGTAGTACCACTCAAGGTATCTCTTGCGCTCCTGGAAGTCAGGTGTTGAAACCAACAGTCCGATATCCACCCTTTGAAGAAGATCGATGGCTTCAATCTGTTTTGTGGTCAGATAAGGGCGAATACTTGTCCTAGGCTTAAGATCATGCTCTTCACGAACCTGCTTCGCTGTCTTTCCGAGAACAATGCGGTTCAAAAGATCCGCCTCATTACTGAAGTGATATGGTTTTGGAACTTCATGGATCAGCATAATGTTGTCAGTAAGCAATGGGAACTCTGTTCTTGCCTCAAGCAGGTACTTGATGAACTCTTCCATCTCGTTGAATCTCTTAATGTAGGCCTCTTTGAAAGAAGCTGCCTTCTTGCCTCTGTATCCCATTACTAGGAACACGAACCCATCACGGGTCATGTTGAAGCAAGCTTGTCTATGCCCCTGCAGGTTGATGTAACTTGACTCCTCAAAATTGAGGAGTCGGAACTCTTCTGAGCAATCAAGCTTTCTGATGTCCCTGACTACGTTGTCATGGCGCTTTTCAAAAATCTGCGCAACCACAAGGCTGTCCGCTCTCACAACACCGTCGGCATCTGCATAGATACCAAGTTCGTTTTTTGCTACTAAATTCTTTTTCATCGCTTTTCCTTTCCGCCTGTGACCTGCGGTCGGGATACAAAAAGGAGCCGGCAGCCATCCACCGACTCCACAACCCCTGAAATGGCATAAGAAGTAACGGTGGGTGCTTCGGAGTCAAGACTCGGTTAATCCAAAATCTCGAATCTCCTTATGCATCCCGCCGCCTTAATGGCCATCTCAGGCATTGAGATTATTTATGATTACAAGGAAATTGTATGTTACTTCAGTTTTTCTGTATTTAGGGTCAGTTATGGGTGAATTTAGATAAAAAAATAAGCCTTACGGCAAAAGCCATAAGACTTATCTGAATATGTATATTATCCTTGATATGTAGTTGGATCTGTTTTCCAGAAGCCGTTACCTTTGGAAAATCTGCGCATATTTACACCAGCATAATCGAGATTAGGAACTTCATTCTCAATTATAATTATTTGTTCAGCACACGGATGACTGATGAAATACTTAAACAGCGAGGATTTCATACTATCACTAGCAAGTTCACTTGCATCAACATCTTCTTTTAATGAAAGAATCGGCGAATCCATTACAAAGATGTTTGGTCGGTAAACGCCATATTCCCTTAAGTATTCCTGCATAGCCATAGACACTATAACATTAATAAACGCTCTATATCCCTGTCCTTGTGACTTCTTTCTAGTTCCATTTATCACGACATCAAATGCATTAAGATCAAAATACGCCTCTCTAAAGCCATCAAATTTACATGCAATCAAAAGATTATCGGTAAGCTTATCAGCAGGAGCCACCTGCGTTGCATTGACTTCCTTTACCATAGCTTCAAGATCCTTTAAGCCCATCTCGCCGTTGTCAGGGACAATCAGCATCTCATGGATGCTCGAAGGTAAAATGAAGAAATCGCCACCGGCTCTTTCAGCTGCCTGGTCCATAAAATTCTGATAAGCAAGAACTCCGGCACCATGTACCTTGTCGGGTACTGTAGCAACGTAGATCTTTTCATCTTCGGGAGCCACAGGGAAAAGTCCCATCATTTCAGCCTGCTCAACTCCCATCATCTCAGCCATGACTTCACTCATGCCTTTGATTTCAACGGGTTTGATCTGAGGCGCATTCTCCATTGCATCAGCATGAAGCTGTTTAGGAGTAACGCCCATGGTTTCAAGCAGCTGATTTGTAACGAGGATTGATGCTCGGCCATCGTCATCGGAACTTAAGACGAAACGGTACACAACCGCCATATCTTCCATATTCTGATGAGGTACGGTTTCAAGCATTTCCTTGTTGGCCTCTGCGGAAACAACCTCCATCGCAAGCATTTCCTTCATCTGAGAGTAATCAGATAAGGAATTGATATCGAACTCCGGTCTCTGGTTGATTCCGTTATTGATGACATCTACTGCCTTATCAACAACTTCATCGTAAGGTCTGCCATCTTCGACTGCTCCGTAGAACTTGTCAATTCCGATATTCACTCCGATGTTGCTGCCTTCCGGTGTAACTGTGATTGCCTCATAACTCTCATTCAGCTTGTTTACAGTATGAATGGAGAGATCAACCTCAGCTCCCTGTTCGTAAAGTCTGTCCTTTACATCCTCTACGAATTTTTCTTTGAAACTTTCGTAATCCATATTTTGATTTCCTTTCTGTTTGCATTAGCATTGGATCGTCACCCTCCGCCCGGTTAATGGCATTAAAAAAGTGCCAGACCCATGACCTCATTTGAAGTCATAAACTGACGCTTAAATCTGCCGGTATTCTTTTGCAAAAGAAATGGGCTCGGTAATCGGGATTTGTTCCCGTTCGCTTTGCCCATTGTAAATATAACACATCAAAAATAGCTTGAAAAGGGAGCCGATAGGTAACTGACAGGTAGTTCGTAGGTAATCGATAGGTAATCCATAGGTAATTTTCTAATTATCCATGCATAAGCCCCTTGAAAAACTCTTGTCCGAACTTAAGCTCTACCTCAATCCAGCAAATAGCGAACAATAATATGAAGCAGATGGCAACGGCCGCCCCAATGATTCCTACAGCAAGCCACTGTGTCGCTATCACTGATAAAATAAGAAGAATAAACATAGGAATAAATAACAGGCTTGCAGCCCTGCAATACAGCCAAGATATAGCAGTTGCAAATAAACGAAGTATTCCAAACAGCAATAACATAGGAAGTGCAACAAGTACCTTAACTAATCTCATGATCAAATGCCCCCTTTCTCTTCTCATTAAGAACCTTATAAGCAATCAAACGAAGAACATACTCCGGCATAACACGACGGCCAAGCTCCCACTCCTGCATCGTTCTGTATGGAATACCAAGCCAGTCGGAAAAATCCTTGCGGTTCATACCTGACTGCTCTCTGATCATCTTAAAGGCGTATACCATCTTACGACGCTCTGCTTCGGTATCATCCTTAGAGGTTCTTTCAACCTCGATCTCAATTCCTTCTACGTTATAAATCTCCGTCTTTATAGGCACTCTCCTTTACTCATGTAGTCAGTGCGTGTATCTTACTATAAGTATAATGTAGTCAGTGACTACACGTCAAGGCAAAAAAATAGCGGCCGGGTTTAGATCCCGACCACTGAATATCATGCCACAGCCTTTGTTACCGTTTCAACAATACTATCAAAGCATACGCTCTGAATAACGCGGTTCCAATACCTACGATCTTTGACATCGCCAGCCAGTATTTGATCGCACAGTTCATTCAACTTGTCTTTGCTTACTGCTCCGCTGCTTTCAGCCATCCAAAAGATAAGCTCTCCGCATTGAATCGACTTATTAAATGGTGCCTCATCCTAAGACTGAGCACTCCACGAATACATCAAATGCCAATACTGAGAAGGGTCTTTTACCCCCGTGCGCTTAGCATTCAATATATAACCACCGGCCGGTTGCACATATCCGCCGCTAATCAATCTATCCGTGATAGAATGGTCAACGTTTTCTTTATCAATATAGAATTGTCGTACCTGTCTGTTAACCATCTTACTTCCCTCCACACTTCTTATAAACGGTTGCCTGATGCGCCTTACTTGTAGATTGAATTTTCTCGATTTTACCTTCATCAACAAGTAGCTTCATCTGTGATGCCGCTGTCCTTTTTGCTGAAGTTGCCATCCTAGCCCATTCTGAGCCAAAAGGTGTTGAACATATAAATGTTTCATCCTTCACCTTTTCCAGATACTTCTCAATCTTCTTTCGTATTTCTTTTACATTCGGCGTTTCTGACCGTGGCATATCCAAGAATAATGTCGTAGCATATTCAATTAACTTGGATGTGCTCATACCTAATTTCTTTGCCTTTGCTTCCAATGCCTCATATTCATCATCATTAAAACTACAAAAAGCTCTATGCATAAAATCACCTTCCTCCAAATAGGATTGATGCCGTCACTCCTAGTTGAATATAACACGTAGGATTGATACCGTCAACCCTATTTTGAAGCAGACAGAAACTATATGCTTTACGCATATAGTTTTATCGTTTATAATTTACATATGCCAAAAGCATATGCTAATTTGTTATATCTTTTTAGCATATATATCCTTATGCTTATCTCAAAGGAGATAACTTATGTTTAAGATCAACAATGAAAAAATAGGAAAACACCTTGGTGACTTGATAAAAAACAGTGAACACAAGAATGATCGCCAGTTTTGTATCGCATATCTCACACTACGTGACGGCGAAGCTAATCCTGACGATATACAGAAAATGCAAAACCGTATCTGCCAAATAAAAAATGGCAAAAAGGGAGTTCAGATTGAGGATCTTCCAATCTTCTCTGATTTATTGGAAGTATCAATCGAGGATATTTTAAGCGCCGGAACTGCCCTCACTCCTGTACTAAACAGAAAAACCAATTACTCTATCGCTTTTTCAAATGATCCCTCAGAATGGGAAGCATATATTCAGAGGGACGACAAACTTATTCTTAATCCTGATGAGTATGACAAAACGGCACTTGATTACGCACTTGAGGCAGGCAATTACCCTTTCCTAAAATATCTCACCGAGAAAGGCTACATATGGTTCGTAGGGGATGACAAAAAAGAATACTATCTTGGATTTGGTGCTGGAACATCTATAAAACGACGCGAAATAGGATTTCTTGATACCTTAGACTCACGTATGAAAAACCAGGATGATCTTCGCTTTAAGATGATAGCCTTGGCTATCAGAGACAATGATTTAGAGATGCTGAACGTTCTTCACGCAAGAGAGATTCCTTTACTGTATACTATTAACCCGATACAGCATTGGACATTAAAAGATAAGCTGCTACCTTCATCTTCTAACATTGAGCAGATGATTGATAGCGTCGCTACAAGTGATAACACTGCCATATCATATTTCTTTGAAGAATTTGAGACAGAAGCAGAACTTAACTCATTACGAAGCACTTTTATCTTTCCATACGCCGGACAAGTATTAGATTCTTTAATCAGCAGCAAAAGGACATTCGAAAGTAAGCTCTTCTTAGAAAAGGCCATAGAACATAACAAGAAGGTTCAAAGAAAACTACAGAGATTGGTAGATAAAAGTAAAGCCAGCTGCAAAGAGCTCTATAGTGCGACACCTAATAACAATTATTATGATGGGGCATATTTCCGCAGAGAGGCTTGGAGAGAATACTATTTTTACCCTGAAACAGGTTTCATAGCATACTATATGCCATTCTATTCCAAGAACACTACAGGCTTTATTACCAATGTCATCAACGTAACCGCATCTTCTACACATGCAGAAGTACAGTTCCTTATTGACGAATTAAAGAAAACATACAACACCTTTATCAAACAGTTTGAGAAAAAGGAGGCTTAACATGTGTAATCCAATCTTTGATTATGATGACGGAGATTTCATTTACCAGACTTCCGGTAATATGGGAATCGATTCTGACGGTGATTTGCATATGCGAATGGGTGATAATATGTCGATGGACATGGACACCGGAGAACTACACTTCAACTCCGGTTGGAAAAATGATGATGACGATGATAATTTCTAGTACAGAGATAAAGCCAGGACTTTTTGTCCTGGCTCAATTTACATGCATCCACCCATGGTAAGAATAACTTTAGTATGCTTATAACCTTTATTCTTGCTACTGCATTCCATTACTATATAATAATCGTCATCATCTTCTGCTCTAACAACAATCCCTTGGGAATACTCAGTTTTCCAAAGCGGGCCCACACCATAATATGGAGCCACAACTTCATTTGTTGGGTTAGGCATCTCATAACTAAAATTGTTTTTAAATAACCACGCATGATAGTTCTTCAACGCTGGCGGAACTCCCATAATTTGAAAAGAAGTCATAATGGCAGTCTGAAACTGTAATTCTTCTTCAAGATTAATCACATATTTCTCAGTAGGATCTAGTTGATATTCACCATTATCATTATTTCTACTCTTATCTATATCATTCAACGATATCTTTTTCATATCAGTTTCCTTCCTCGTTTGGTCTAGTACCCGCATAAGGTCGCGGTTGCGATACATATTGATCTATCTTCAAAAATGATTCTCCCAATTCGTTTAAGCTTAATACAAGCATGTACTCTGCCACCTCTCCTGCATGATCTATATATCGCATAGGATCAAGTGATGCTCTGAACTCTTCAAATGAATCCCCTACTTCAATCCACTCATCCTCTTCTTTGTCATAATAGCAATGCAATTCACGCCATAGTGCCTCATCTATTTCCTCGTAGTATTCATCATCAGCAATGAAATTTGCCCACGGAAATAATCTAGGAAAAACATCTGTATATACGGTATACGGAAACCAATATGGATAGGAATACTTCTTAATTGAATTACCATCATCAACAATTAATTCGATTTCTCCTTTACCGCTACACTTATTAACCCATTCATTAGAATGAAGTTTTACTTGTCCTCCCTCCTGAATTATCTGCATAAATTTCTTTTGCGATAGCAGAAAATTGTAGTTTGTTATATGCTCCGGCAAATTTGTATATGTGAGCAATAACTTATTTGAGATATCATCCAAAAATACCTGATCTGTCGGGACGTTAACATAATATCCTTTTCCAATTCCTCCACAGGTTTTTTGAATAGTATCAACCGACAATTTTTGCCAAATACACATATCATCTTTTGGATTATAAAGTACAACTATACAAGGCAAGGTATTAGTGGTCCAATAATTATACTGTCTGTCATCTATATCACGAAAAACAACATAATCTCCTTTATTCTCTTTGAAATAGCTCTCCCCACTCTTTATTTGAAGAGCAAGAAGCTGTTGAACTTTGCCATCTGTATCCGTACGTTCCATATGAGCATCTATTCCTATATCATCAATAGGTTGTTCTCTAAACATCCACTCTGTTTTTGCAGCTATCAACGAACAATATGAAACGCCTATACGTTCTGTAGTATTTGCCATTTTCTGTCCCCCAATTTATCTATAAATCTATTTCTTCAGCATTAACAAACCAATCTCTCTTAATATCAGTGCTATCATCAAGGCGCAATATCAAGTTTTCATCACAAACAAAGCTTGCGTGCTTCCAATCTTTGTATGACCTAACTATAGCATTTATCAAAAATATAATAGTTTTTTCTATCTCTGATTCCGGTGGATTGGCTAAATCAAAAATCACTTCTGAAAGCGGAATTAAATATTCAATACAATAATACCTGCTATTATTGGAATAATCCGACACCATATTCTTTATCTCAAGAAATCTCCCTATATTGTCCACAAATTCAGGGCTCCATGAAAGTGAACGATAATATGACTGCATTTCCAAATGTGATCTAAACGCAAACCCATTTACGCAATAATCTTGAGTATCAAAATATCCAAGCCGTGACTTAATGTATGCCATATTCCCAGATCCTGCATAAAACTCGTCATCTAGCGTTTGTAAAGCCCCCTTGTAATACAGTTCCATATGGCCATTATGCTTCTTAAAAGTAACATCATATCTTTTAAAGAAGTCTGATAATGGTGTCTTGCAAAGCAACAGTCGCTCTAAGTTATTGTTTATTCTTAAATCTGTTCCATTTAACCGCCTAGTGAGATGAAACATCTGGATGTACTCCAAAGGAGAATCTATCCCATAATCCTCTAAATACTTTTTTACCCAATCGTATGGGTCCTCGTCAACCGAATCAATTGTTTCAAATACTAGCTCAAGTTCTTCCTCTGTGACATTTAAAAATTCCATTACTCCGTGTTTAAGCGACAGCTGATCTCTTGTAACAATATATATCATTTACATATCCCCCGAAAAAAAAGCCTACACATCACCTACTCAGAGCAGGAATGCATAGACAATAATAGTAATTATTATTATTGTGATTAATTTCGCTAACCTGGGTCTCAATATAGCTTGTTACAAATGAAATAATGTTGATATTCTTTCTTGGTCTCCCAAATATCGAGTACCTTTTTTCTATAAATTATAATAATTTATAACAGGTTACATACGAGAGCAAATTACCACGAACCCAGTAAATATGCGGTTTCATAGAGTTATATGACTCTTTATGGAGATTCATGAAAACAGGCTTCAAATAACGATTCCAAGTTTCATTTTATCTTTTACCTGTTCGAAAATCCTTAAGTTATCAGGTTTTTCGCCTTTCTATGTTATTTTACTACATAATTTATCATGCAAATTTTTAAGCTGTATCAAACTCTTTTCTGCCATGTTGGCAAAAGGAGCTTAGTACAGCCTATTATTATATCATAAGTCTTATTATTTTGAAACCATCAAAATTTAAAGTTCATGGTTTCCATCTATTATCGGTGAAAACTTTATTCATCCACAGATACCTCTGCAAGATTCCGGACAGAAAAATTGCCCTTTTCAAGTTGTTCTTTGGATTCCCTCTTGTTCTTTTCAATAGCACTTGCTTTGTTGAGGTCTGTCTCTACAAACACACTATAGTCTTACCACCATTACAGGCAGCCAGTGAAAAGACCAGCTTCTTTTATCCGGCTTCCGGTTCTCTTTTTATAATACTCTTTGAACAGCATCTACTACCTGCTGCCACTCTTCCATGGCTTTCGGATAAAAATGCTCTATCTTTTCGATGTTTTTTTCTTTTCCGGCACACTCCAGCTGGTAAAAGAAATCTCCAAGCGTTCTGGCTCCGATGCCCCAGGCCTCACCCTTTAGTCCATGGGACTGGGTTACGAATGTTTTCCATAATTCGTTCATCATTTCTGTATCTGTTGTAGCTTCTGAATCTATGATAGTTGCAGCTTCTTTCATTGTTACTACATGATTTATCTTAAGAGATTGGAACGCATTCTCTAAATGATGCTGCTTCTTCTCTTTTTCTTTTGCGAAGATGCCTAACAATTCTTTATAGAACTGTTCATCCCCATCTGCATAGGATAAGCCTTGTTCTGCTGCAATTCCATTCTTCTCAAGATAATGTAATAAGCCTCTTAATCTGGTTGTCTTTTTTTCATCCATGTTTCTGCCAAAAACCATATTTTCTTCCGGTGAATATTCCTTAAGATATTTCTGCAGCATAATCTCCAGTGTACCCGGTTTTACCGGTTTGGTAATATACTCTGCAAATCCTTCGTTTTTGTACAGTTCTTTTGCACCAGCTGTTGCATTAGCGGTAAATGCCACTGCCTGCGTATAATGATTTCGTCCTTTCTCATCTGCACGGATGAGGTGCAGCGTCTCTATGCCATCCGGCTTTGGCATCATATGGTCTAAAAGAAGTAAATCATATGTTTTCTCTTCACATTTTTGAACGGCAATATTTCCATCCATCACGGTTTCCATTTTAACCTTTGTCTTATGTAAAAGATGTTCTAATACCATCAGATTCTGCTCATTATCATCTACCGCAAGAATGGTAAAGCTGCTGTAATCCGCATTTATACTTTTCTCACTCTGCTCTGTAAAATGATGTTTTTCCGATACTTCTACCCACGGAATCCGAACCGTAAAGGTACTTCCCTTCGTCACTTCACTAATCAGGCTGAGGCTTCCACCCATAGCCTCTGCCAGCTGTTTTGCAATATCCAGCCCGAGACCGATTCCGTCTTTCCTGCTGTTCCTGGCAGTATTGCCCCGTTCAAAGCTTTCAAAGATTTTATCCTGCTCTTCTTTTCCTATTCCAATTCCACTGTCTGCCACAGTTATCTTCAAAAAGGTATCTCCATTTTCTGCTGCTTTTTCTACACCCAGCTCCACAAAGCCTTCATCTGTGTATTTCACCGCATTTTCCAGTAGATTTATGATAATCTGACGGATATGTGCCTTGTCTCCATAGAAATGTTTTCCTGGTTTTAATAATGGTTCCTCCATCCGCAGCCGGAAGCTTAAAGATTTCTTCTCTGCCTGTGGTCTCATCTGGGCTGCTGCGTCATTGATAACCTCTTCTAAAGCAAATGCATCCTTCTTTATCTGAAGCGTACCACTTTCTAACCGTGAAGCATCTAACACTTCTTCTATCAGTGCAATCATACTGTCACCGGCAGATGCAATTTCTCTGGTATATCCGCGGATTTTCTCTTCTGATGTCTCTTCCGCAATCACTTCATTCATACCAAGTATCGTATGCATCGGAGTCCGCAGCTCATGGCTCACTTTCATTAAAAATCTGGTCTTCGCTTCATCCGCACTACGGAGTCTCTGCATCATTTCCAAGTTTTCTGTCTGGTCGATAAACCAGAGCATGCAGCCATCTTTTTCACCATTTTCCACTATATCTTCCATACGAAGTTCATAGATGCGGTCATTTTTATGCAACAGCCTTTCCCGGTTTGTCAGTGCCTGCAGGATTTCTTTTTGCCTGCTTGCGGCACTTCCTACCTTTATTTCCGGGAAAAGTTCCTTCATACGCTGATTGACGGAGATAATTTTATTTTCTGCATCCAGGATAATCAGGCCTTCTTTTCCATGATTAAATGCATTATCCACCGCAGCCTGCAGAGAACCAAAATATCCATAACGAATCATTGCCATCATCATGCAGAACATCATAATTGTCATGGCAATGACTACCGGATTATAACTGCCAAATACACCCAGGCCCTTTAAGATTAATTCCAGTGTAAAAGTTCCCACACCTGCTATCATATAGAGAATCCGTTTCTTATGAATCGGCGAACTCTCCCCGTAACGCATGATACACAAAATAAATACTGCCAGTATAACGACTGCAAGATGGATATAATGAATCACCCATATAATCCCGTCTGTTACTTCCATCCGGTTATACATACCATCTTTTAAAATCCGCATCGTTTTATAAAAATACGGATGGTATTCTGCAGTAAATACTGCCACCAGCACTATTGCATTTACAACTGCCTGAATAAAATAAATAAATTTAGGGATTTTAAGCCTTCCAAACTCCGATGCGAACCAGAGAAATGCCATTAAAAATCCTGCCTGTCCAACATACTGGATGCACAGCCCGGCAAGTGCCTCACCAACGGTATCCGAATGCACCAGTTCCAGATGAACTCCCACCACAAACAGCATGGTAAAAATATCATAAATAATAAATGCAAGCTGTGCTTTGGAGAGCTTTTTATGAAGGCAGATTGCCAACATAAAAAGCATCAGGATAAGCGCTATAATATTTACCGACACAAGAAAATAGAACATACTTCTTTTCCTTTCGCAAAAGTCTTTTTGACTCTTTTACCATATTATAGCGGAATGCCTGATGCTTTTCCACTGATTTTATTTTGCAAACAAAGGAGTAGATAAATAACGGTCTCCGGAATCCGGAAGCAATACCACAATATTCTTTCCTTTATTTTCTTTTCTTTTTGCCAGCTCAACAGCTGCCTTTAATGCAGCTCCTGCACTGATTCCCACAAGAATTCCCTCGCTGCGGGCAAATGCTCTTCCTTCTTCAAAGGCATCATCATTTTTGATTGGAATAATCTCATCGTAAACAGAAGTATCCAGTGTATCCGGAATAAATCCGGCACCGATTCCCTGAATTTTATGAGGTCCGACTTTTCCATGGGAAAGAACCGGACTGGTTGCAGGTTCTACTGCAACAATGTGTACGGACTTCTTCTGCTTTTTCAGATATTTTCCAACTCCGGTTATGGTTCCACCGGTTCCGACTCCTGCCACAAAAATATCAACGCTGCCTTCTGTCTGTTCCCAGATTTCCGGTCCTGTGGTTTCTTCATGGGCTTTTGGATTTGCCGGATTTTCAAACTGTCCTAAAATAATTGAACCTGGAATCTCTTTATGAAGTTCTTCTGCTTTTTCGATTGCACCCTTCATTCCCTTATACCCGGAGGTCAGTACAATCTGTGCTCCATACGCCTGCAGAAGATTCCGACGCTCTACCGTCATGGTTTCCGGCAATGTTAAAATTGCATGATACCCTTTTGCAGCCGCCACAGAAGCAAGTCCGATTCCCGTATTACCGGAAGTTGGCTCGATAATCGTAGCTCCCGGCTTTAATCTGCCCTTTCTCTCTGCATCTTCAATCATGGCAAGTGCCACTCGGTCTTTTACCGAACCTGCCGGATTAAAATATTCCAGCTTGGCAATGATTGCCGCATCCTCTACACCTGCCTCTTTCATATAATTATGAAGATAGAGCATCGGCGTCTTTCCAATCAGTTCCGAAGCACTGTCCACTATTCCTTTCACACACGTTTCCTTCTTTCTATTCCATTCCTTTGATATATCCGGTTGCAGACTGAATTGCCACTGCACCATCTGCAACTGCTGTGACTACCTGACGCAGGCTTTTCGTCCGCACATCTCCTGCCACGAACAGTCCCGCAAGACTGCTGTTGCAGTCTTCTCCTGCAATCACATAGCCTTTCTCATCGAGAACGTCAAGGTTCTTTAATAATTCCGTATTTGGAATCATTCCAACCGCTTCAAAAACACCATCTACAGCTATTGTCCCACCGTTATCTAAAATAATACTATCTACTTTATCTTCCCCGGTGATTTCCTGTACTCTCGTATTGGTAAGTATCGTTACATTGGAAAGCTCTTCTAATTTCTTTTTTGTCTTCTCTGCTCCACGGAATTCTGCTCTCCGGTGAATGAGATATACCTGTTCGCAGATATCGGATAAATACAATGCATCATCCAATGCGGTATCTCCACCACCGATGACTGCAGCTTTCTTTCCCTTATAAAAGGCACCGTCACAGACTGCACAAAAAGAAACTCCTTTTGCCAGCAGCTTTTCTTCTCCCGGCACCCCTAATCTGCGGTTCTGACAGCCTGCCGCATAGACTACGGTTTTCGCCTCTATGTTCTTTCCATCTTCACAGGAAATGACAAAGCTTTGCTCTTTTTTTGTAATGGCTGTAACCTCTGCCTCTTCAATGGTTACTCCAAGTCCTTCGGCATGCTCTAAGAATGCCTCTCCTAAAGAATAACCGTCTTTGCCCGGCAGTCCCGGGTAATTATCTACCCGGCTGCTGTATGCAATCTGTCCGGTTCCAAGATATTCTTTTTCCAGTACAACCGCATCGAGGTTTGCCCGCTTAGCATAGATTGCCGCACTTAAACCTGCCGGCCCGCTTCCAATGATAACTACATCTAACATATTACCAGATCTTCCTTCGTTGATTCGTCGCCTTCAATATGAAATGAATTGAGTACCGGCTGTTCCGGTTCCATCAGAGAAAGAATCATATAGCTTGCTTTACTGTCATATGCAAGACGCTTATCTTCTTCGGATGGTCTCGAAGGAGATTCCGGATGGGAGTGCCAGTTGCCTAAAGGCATGAGACCATTGGCACGCATATCCTTCACGGCTGCTAACTGCTCTTTCGGATCCAGTGTAAAATGCTCATTGGAATGGTCGATATTGGTCAACAGATATACCTTTTCTACCACCTTATCCTCTCCTTCTTTGATTCCGGCAATCAGTCCGCAAGCCTCTTCTGGTACACAGCTTTTGGCATGTGCCAGTATTTTTTCATAATCTGCTTTTTTTAATGAAATCATGCTATCCTCTTTCTATGTTTCATGGGTTATGTATCTGATAACATTTATTTACTGATACATTTATTTATCTGTACATTCTGCCTGTTCATAATCAATCAGCTCTGTTATGGTCGGATGTTCTCCACAAACGGCACATCCCTTTCCATTCCAAGGAAGCTTAATCTTGTGGAATTCCTGCTTAATTGCATCATAGGTCAATAACTGACCGGTCAGCAGATCTCCTACTCCAAGGATGTATTTGATTGCTTCCATTGCCTGAAGGCTTCCGATGACACCACCCATTGCGCCGATAACACCAGCCTGCTTACAGGTCGGTACGGCATCCTTTGGTGGTGGATTCTTAAATACACAACGGTAACATGGTCCCTCTCCCGGAACATAGGTCATTAACTGACCTTTGAAACGGATGATTCCTGCATGGGAGAATGGTTTCTTTGCCATAACACAGGCATCGTTAATTAAGAATTTTGCCGGGAAGTTATCGGTTCCGTCAATGATAAAATCATAATCTGCAATGATGTCCATGATATTTTCACTGGTAATGAATTCACGATATGTACGTACTTCTACATCCGGGTTCATTGCATTAATAGTCTCTTTTGCAGACTGCACTTTTGCTTTGCCTACATCTGCTGTCTGATGAATAATCTGTCTCTGAAGGTTACTTAAATCTACTTCATCTGCATCTGCAATTCCGATGGTACCTACACCTGCTGCTCCAAGATACATTGCTGCCGGTGCTCCAAGTCCGCCTGCTCCGATGATTAAAACTTTTGCATTTAAAAGTTTTTTCTGACCCTTAGCGCCAACTTCTTTTAAAATGATATGTCTGGAATAACGTTCAATCTGCTCATCCGTTAATGCCATAGCTTCCACCTCCCATGAAGTAAAGGAATTCTACATTATCACCATCCTTAAGAACGGTTGTTGCCTTTGCTTCTGTTTCTATAAATTCATCGTTAATGGATACGGTTACATATTCCGGTGTCTCTACATTTTCCTGCTCAATTAATTCCGGAAGTGTTAATCCGTCTTTTACTTCTTTCTTTTCGCCTGCTACTGTAATCTGCATAATTTCCTTCCTCTCACTTTTCTTTATTTTTATTTGTCAAGGGACTGGGTAATCCACTCCTCAAGTACCGCTTTTTTCTCTGCACCACTCTTACGGGCAATTTCTTCGCCATCCTTGAAGAGTACAATGGTTGGTACCGACATTACACTGTATTTTTCTGCCAGTTCTGAATCAAAGTTGGTATTTACTTTATAGACATTTAATTTTTCTGTCTGTTCGTCTGCGATAGCACCAATGACCGGTGACATTTTCTTGCACGGAACACAACTGTCTGAGTAAAAATCAATCAGCACCGGAAGGCTGCTCTTCAATACTTTTTCTTCAAAAGTGTCTTTTGTTACGCGTTCTGCCATTTCTTTCTCCCTTCCAGATGTTTAGTCCTCAACCTTCTTTACAATGAGGTTATAGGTTCCATCTTCGTTATTAACCAGTTTTAAAATCTGATGTCCTTCTTCTTTAATACTGCGTGGTACGTTCTGTACCGGCTCGCCGTCATTCATACGGATTGCAATGACTTCGCCATCCTCTAACTCATCAATTGCAACCTTTGCCTTTACAAAAGTAAGCGGGCACACTTTATCGGTAATATCTACTGTGTCATCAATTCTGATTCCTTCGATTTCCATCTTATTTCTCCTCGTATAATAATTTTTATTTTGAATTTCCATTCAGATTTTTTCTTTTTCTGCTGCTTCCGGCAACTTTATTTTTCTTCAAATGCATTGCGGATTACTTTGCGGAATTCATCTTCTCCTACACGCTGTAAAAGTAAACGGAAACGCTCACCCGGATTTGCATGTTCTTCAAAGAATCCAATGGCGGCATCAGTCACACGGAATAATGTCTCTTCATCGGTAATCAGTGGAAGTAACTGTTCTCCTTTGTAAATATGATTTCCAAATAATCCACCAAAGGATACGATATATCCGCTCTTTCCTTCCCATGCATCTGTCGGGCAGGATTTTACACAACGGCCGCAGTTGGTACATTTATCATAATCAATGGTAACTTCTGTTCCGGTACATTTGATAGCATCTTCACGGCACGCCTTTTCACAGACACCACAATTGATACATTTATCTGCTACCCAGCTTACTTCCATACCACCTTTTACACCGATATCATTTTCTTCTGCCTTAAGACAGTTGTTCTGACATCCGGTAACACCAAATTTGAATTTGTGTGGAAGCTCTCTTCCGAAGTAATGCTCATCTAATTTCTTTGCCAGGCTATAGGTATCGATACATCCGCTCGGGCAGATTTCAGAGCCCTGACATGCGGTAACGGTACGGACTCTCGGTCCACATACACCAGGTTTTACACCGCCGTCTGCTAACTTTGCACGAACCTCTTCTATATCTTCAAAGTTAATAAATGGAATCTCAATGCCCTGTCTGGAAGTCATATGAACATAGCCTTTTCCATATTTTTCTGCCACATCTGCTACTGCTTTAATATTTTCTGCTGTCAGGTTTCCTCCAACTACCTGGATTCTTAAAGAAAAGAATCCTTTCTGTTTCTGGCGCATAAATCCGCCCTTTTTCAATGCCGCATAATCAATTTTTGCCATTATCTGCTTCCTCCATTTACTCTTTGCTTTTCTCTGGTCTGCTCTGATCCATTGCCTGTCTGAAGTCTTCGATTAAATCTTCGACATCTTCAATTCCGACACTGATGCGGATCAAGTCATCAAATACTCCGGCGTCTCTCTTTTCTTCCGGGGTACTGTGTACATTTAATGTAGATTCCGGATGAATCACTAATGTTTTCGTATCTCCGATATTGGAAATAATCAGCGGAAGCTTTAATGCATTGATTATTTCAAATGCCCGTTTCTTGCTTCCGGTCCGTATGGTTAAGATTCCACCAAAACGGTCCTTAAACTGTTTCTTTGCGATTTCATGCCATGGACTGCTCTCCAATCCCGGATAATTGACTGTGACATCCGGATATTCTCTTACAAAAAACCTTGCCAGTTCTGCTGCATTGTCACAGATACGCTCCATCCGGATTCCCAGTGTCTCTAACCCGATGCAGTTATAAAATGCATTCTGCGGAGATAAACAGGCTCCTGTGTTGCGGAACAGCCCATTCCGAAGCTTGGCAGTATAGGCAAATGGTCCAAACTTCTTAAAGTCTGCCATGCCCGGATATTTTTCCACATCCCACTTAAATCTGCCGCTGTCCGTAATAATTCCGCTGATGGAATTGCTGTGACCATTGATGTATTTAGAGGAAGAATTCATTACAATATCCGCTCCTAGGGAAAGCGGCTTCACTAAGAATGCAGTAGCAACCGTATTATCTATAATGAGCGGTACCTGATGCTCATGTGCCAGATTTGCAAGTGCCGTAATATCTGTCACATCAAGTCTTGGATTACCAATGGTCTCTGCAAAGTAAAGACGGGTATGTTCATTGGTCTTTGCTTCAAATGCAGCCAGGTCATTGTTTTCCACATAATGTGTTGTGATACCAAATGCCTCTAAGTCACGGAATAAATCAATGCTGCCGCCATAGAGACTGGCACTGGATACGATTTCATCGCCGGAACGAAGGATATTACAAAATGCATTGTAGAGTGCTGCCATTCCTGATGCACAGGCAACGCTTGCTACGCCACCCTCTAACGCCGTTACTCTTTTTTCAAATGCATCTACCGTAGGATTACTGATTCTCGTATAGGAATATCCCGGTGCCTGATTATGAAAAATCTTTTCTAACTTCTCTGCCGACTCATGTGCAAATGCACTGGATTGATAAATCGGAGTTGTTGTTGCACCTGTATTCGGTTCTCCCTGAAAATCTCCATGTAATAATGCGGTATTAAACTTCATCTTACGCTCCAATTCCTGCACGTCTTATTGTGCACTAAATACTTTGAACTGTCTTAGGAATTCTATTTACGATTATTCCTATTGGTTTTGTATGAATTATATTTTACTATATTTTTCTAATTTGTCAATACTAATTTATCAGAGCATTGTTATTTCTCCCAGAATATGTTATTTTATTCACGCAAGCCGCATAAATAAACGCTTTTTTGCAACAATACATATTTCTGGAATAACGGAAAGGATTTCCTATGTACACGAGAAAAAAAATTATTTTATCTTTTGCCGGAATGTTTTTCCTGCTGCTTCTTATGATGTTGGCAAGTCTTTTTTTCGGCAGTGTTTTATTAAATCCAAAAGAGATTTTATCCTGTCTGATTCAAAATGACCGGACTTCTGTCACAGGTCTGTTACTTTTTCATATCAGAATTCCACGGATGTTTGGCGCCATTGCTGCCGGCATGGGTTTATCCTGCGCCGGAGTTATCTTACAGACTGTTATGAATAATTCCCTTGCCAGCCCGAATACCATTGGTGTCAATTCCGGAGCCGGATTTGCCGTTATGATTGGACTTGCCCTCTTCCATGGCCGTGCAGCCCATAATACCATCTTTGCATTTGCAGGTGCCTTTCTGACAACACTTCTTATTTTTGCACTGGCGTATATGGCAGACAGCAAACGTACTACTATTATTCTTGCCGGAATTACCGTTTCTTCTTTTTTAAGTGCCGGAATCAATACGGTAAAATTATTAAGTGATGATATCACTTTAAACCTCACAACCTTTATGATTGGTTCTCTTTCTGATGTCACCACAAAAACGCTTTTTGCTCCCGGCATTGCCATTGTCATTGCGGTTATCATCTCCTGCTTTTTCGGAAGCCACATGAATGTTCTGAGTCTTGGAGAAGATGTTGCCCGCTCCCTTGGCATTCCGGTATCGCTGCTCCGTTTTCTGCTGTTGATGCTTTCCAGTATACTGGCAGGCTGTGTGGTAAGCTATGCAGGACTTTTAAGCTTCGTCGGGCTGATTGTTCCTCATATTGCAAGACGGCTCTTCGGCAATGATATGCGGCTTTTAGTTCCCCTTTGTGTTCTCTTAGGTGCAAGTTTCGTCCTCTTCTGTGACACTCTTGGTCGTGTTATTGCCGCACCATATGAACTTCCTGCCGGCATTATTCTTTCTTTTGTTGGCGGACCGTTTTTCTTATATCTTTTATTAGGAAAGAAAGGAGGCCGCAGAGTCCATGCTTAAATTTGATTCCGTTTCCATTGGCTACCACAAGGTGCCTCTGATTAAAAATCTGTCCGTTGAAATTCCTACCGGCAGCATCACAACCATCGTAGGGCCAAATGGCTGTGGCAAAACAACGCTGATTTCCGTATTAAATAAATCCAGCCAGCTTTTTAATGGCTCTATCACATTAGATGGCGAAGATATTTATCATATGAATGGACACCTTCGTGCCAGGAAAATTGCATTCCTTCCACAGATTCGTGAAGTGATTCCTGCTCTTCCTGTTCATACCTTAGTGGAGCATGGACGTTTCCCTTATCTTGGTTTTTCGAGACGCCTCACCGAAGAAGACCGCGGACTGGTGGAAGATGCCATGGAATTTACCCATATTACGGATTACCGCAACGTTGCAACTGACACTCTTTCCGGCGGAATAAGACAGCGTGTCTTCTTTGCCATGACTTTAGCCCAGAACTGCGATACGATTATTTTGGATGAACCGACTACCTTCTTAGACTTGGAAAGCCAGAATAATTTCTACCGGATGCTTCCAATCTTAAAGGCACAGGGAAAAACAATTCTTCTGGTGCTGCACGACCTTGCCAAAGCACTTACTATTTCAGACAAACTTATCGTCATGGAATCCGGTGCCATCTGCTTTCAGGGAACTCCCAATGAATGCGTACAAAAAAACGTCTTAAATAAAGTATTTCATACTTCACTTAAGACGTTCTCTGATGCGGAAGGAACTTACTACTTCTTTGAGTAAGTTCCTTACTTTTCCAATGTTTCATTCATACTTCCCATCCGGTAACCGCAAAGGTCTAAGGTTACATAGGTAAATCCATATTCCCGGAAAGCTTTTGCAATTCTCTCCCGATTCTCCTTTTCCATCAGCTTCGAAAATTCTTCCGGCTCAATCTCAATTCTTGCCATCATTCCATGAATTCTTACCCTCACCTGATGAAAACCTAAATCCAATAATAATTGTTCCGCTTTATCCACCATTGTAAGTTTCTCTTCGGATATGGTCTCTCCATAGACAAACCGGGATGACAGACAGGCAAAGGACTGCTTTTCCCAAGTTGGAAGATTCAATGCCTTCGAAAGAACACGAATATCCTGCTTGGTAAAACCACAGTCTCTGAGCGGACTTTTTATTCCAAGCTCTGCCACTGCTTTTAATCCCGGACGATAATCTCCGTTATCATCAAGGTTAGAGCCTTCCGCCACATAAGCTATTTTCTTTTCTTCTGCAATCTTTAATATCTTTTCAAATAATTCATGCTTGCAAAGATAACAGCGGTTCTTAGGATTCTGTGCAAATCCTTCGATTTCAAGTTCTTCCGATTCTGTAATAAAATGTCTTATATTTTCTTTCCGGCAAAATGCTTCTGCTTCCCCTAACTCTCTCTTTGGAAATGAACAGGAGGACGCAGTTACTGCAATTGCCCGCTCTCCCAATACATCATGCGCCACTTTCAAAAGATAGGTGGAATCCACACCACTTGAGAATGCAACTGCCACGCTGCCTAATTTTTCAAAATATTGTTTTAACGCTTCCTGCTTTTTTAACTGTTCCGGAGTTGGCGCTGCTATTTTATCCATTTCTTATGCCTCTACTTTGTTTCTTCTCTAAGTTCTTTCACCGTAGCAAGCTCCAGACCGACCTTTTCTGCGATCACATCATCTGTCAGGAGATCTAAAAGGTTTCTTGCAACACTGATTTTTTCTCTGGCAATTCCACGGGCTTCGCCAATCCTGATGCCCTGTGCCTCGCCAATTTCTATTCCCTTGTTGGTCATCTCTTCCGCAAACGTACACATTGTAATCACCTCTCCTGCTTTCGCACGTTCTGCTACTGTTTTCTCTATTTTGACATAGGTTTCATCATTTGTAAACACCTGAAGCAGATTCAAAACCGCTTCCACATGGCAGATTGCCTCCGAATGTTCCGTTTCAATGACATACTGAATGTCCATCTCAATATTGTGATGGAAAAGTGTTTCCTGATAGCCTTTATAGCGGGACTCATTGTGACAATCTCCCACATATCCAATTTTGCGATGTCCCAGAGAAATCAGATATTCCAATACCTTTGCTGCAATTCTTCGGAAGAACATTTATAATCCGGATTATTTAAAACGCGGGATACCGTGGCTGTCGAAACGCCTGCTATCGCCGCAATTTTCTTAATCGACATATCAATCCCTCCTGTATCCCGCATTTTTTACGGGGAACCGCAAAAGCGTATTCCCAGCTATTTTTATGACTTATTTTTTTTACAACTAATTTCCTATAACCAGATTTCATCCTTAAAAACAATCTTACGATAAGTTTCAAAATGCAGCCACTTATTGAAGAAGTCACTGGATGGTTTTTCACCTGCTGCAGACAGCTCGTCTAAGAATGCCTGTGCATCCTGTGCAGATGTAATGGCAACGGCAAAGCCTCTTCCATTGATAACCGGAACATTGCTGTACTGGTATTCTGCCAGCGGTGCAATCTTTTCTACCTTGCGTCCACGAACCTGTACAAAGATTCTTTCTCTTAAGATGACAATATCGAAGTCATCCGGATACTGATAGCTTTCTCCGCTTACCGGAATCTCATCTCCAATGGTATAGGTCTTCTGAACCGGACGTACCTTGGCAATCGTCATGCTCTCAAGGTTATAATAGAACTCTTCGAAAATGTCTCCATTTCCCTTAAGGCTTCCATATACGAAAGCTGCTTTTAAATCCTTGCTCTCATCTACGGCAGCATCTTCTACTACACCGCAGGCAGAAGTCATATTGGAAATACGGTCAATCAGAATCAGCTCTCCTAAAGTCTTATGCTTTTTGAATTCATCGATGACAACCGGCTCCTGCAAATCAAGGTCACAGACTGCAATCTCATTTTTCTTAAGCTGTCCTGCCGGAATAAATTCACCGGTATTTACATCAATCTTATACTGAATGTTCTTTAAGATACCAGGAATCTGCTTGGTTCCAAGTTTTACCAGATAATCGGTTCCCGGTGTCAGCTCCTCATCATCCATCCAGAGAATGGTTGCTGTAAAGGATTTGCTGATTGGCAGGTTATTGCCGGATGCAATGACACAGCCTCTGGATACGTCTACTTCTTTATCAAGCTGCAGCGTAACCGGCTGTCCCATAAAGGCACTCTGGCTGTCTTTATCTCCTACTAAAATGCTCTTGATATGTGCACGCTCATTGCTTGGCAGGGTAACAATTTCGTCTCCGACTTTTACTTCACCGGATTCAATCTGTCCCTGGAATCCACGGAAAGTATGATCCGGACGGCACACTCTCTGTACCGGCATATAGAAGCCCTCTTCCTGCTTCTTTTCTGTTACATCTACTTTTTCAAGGTATGGAAGCAATGCCTCTCCCTTGTACCAGCCAATCTTATCGGACTTGGTTGTTACATTGTCACCTTCTGTTGCAGAAACCGGAATAATGTAAATGCTCTCTAACTTCAGTTCGTCTGCTAATTTCCTAATCTGTGCTTCGATTTCTTTGAAACGTTCTTCGCTGTAGTCTACCAGATCCATTTTGTTTACTGCAAATACAAAGAATTTGATTCCCATTAATGCACAGATTCTGGCATGTCTTCTGGTCTGCACCAGTACACCCTGTTTTGCATCAATTAAGATAACTGCAAGGTCTGCAAAGGATGCACCAACTGCCATGTTTCTGGTGTACTCTTCATGACCCGGTGTATCTGCTACGATAAAGCTTCTGTTGTCTGTTGTAAAATAACGGTATGCTACGTCAATGGTAATACCCTGCTCACGCTCTGCCATCAGTCCGTCTAACAGAAGAGAATAGTCAATTGCTCCGCCGCGGCTTCCTACTTTGGAATCTAATTCCAGTGCTTTTTCCTGGTCTGTATACAAAAGCTTTGCATCATAAAGGATGTGTCCAATCAAAGTGGACTTTCCGTCATCCACACTACCGCATGTAATAAATTTTAATAATCCACTCATCTTAGAAATACCCCTCTCTCTTTCTTCTTTCCATACTGCCTGCTGCTTCGTTATCAATGACACGGGTGGTTCTCTCGGAAGATACTGCACTTAAAGTCTCATCGATAATTTCATCCAATGTAGTTGCTGTTGACTCTGTTCCTCCGGTCAAAGGATAGCATCCTAAGGTACGGAAACGTACACTCTTGTACTGGATTTTCTCTCCCGGAAGCAGACGCATACGATCATCGTCCACCATGATAATATTTCCATCACGATATACTACCGGACGTACTGCTGCAAAATATAATGGCACAATGTCAATTTTTTCACGTTTGATATACTGCCAGATATCGGTTTCTGTCCAGTTGGAAATCGGGAATACACGAATGCTCTCGCCTTTATTGATTTTGGCGTTGTAAAGTTTCCACATTTCCGGTCTCTGGTTCTTCGGGTCCCAGGCATGATTTTCATTACGGAAGGAGAAAATTCTTTCCTTTGCACGGGATTTTTCCTCGTCTCGTCTGCCACCGCCAAATGCTGCGGTAAATCCATATTTATTCAATGCCTGCTTCAATGCCTGTGTTTTCATGATATCGGTATATGCAGAGCCATGGTCGAATGGGTTAATGCCCTTCTTTACACCATCTTCATTGATATACTCTAACATTTCAATGCCAAGCTTCTTTGCTGTCTCATCACGGAATTGAATCATTTCCTTGAATTTCCATGTGGTATTTACATGCAGGAATGGAAATGGCGGCTTCTCCGGATAAAATGCTTTCATGGCAAGATGCAGCATTACGGAGCTATCTTTTCCAATGGAGTAAAGCATAACCGGCTTCTCGCACTCTGCGGCCACCTCTCTTATGATGTAAATTGCTTCTGCTTCCAGTTCATCCAAATGTGATAATTCACCCATACTTACCTCTTTCTGCCACCCTGTGGCGATTTATTAATATTGATTCGATTGCTTTCTGTCAATAACGATGGTTTCTACGGTGCCATCCCGTTTCTCTATCTTCCAGTCCAGATATTGTTCCCGGCTTGCTACACTCATCTTACTTCCCATGCCGCCCATATCTGCACCCAAGTAAAGTGCTATGGCATCTACCTTACATTCCTTAATACAGGAGCAACAGCCCCAGCAGTCCTTCGGATACAGCATACATGCCTTTCCGTCAGAGTCCATTCCAATCAGTGTTCCCGGACAGACCTGACTGCATCTGCCACATCCCACACATTTGCTTTGATTAATAGCTATGCTCATAGGTCTCACCTCGCTTTACTAATTCCCGGAAGAGCACATGGATTTTACCATTTTCTTTTCTGGTATTGACATATTTTAACCACTCATCACTCTTATCCGGATAATCTAAGTTTTCTGCAAAACTGTGCCATCGGGTTTCCTTTCTGGCTCTCAGATGATAAATCAGTGTCTCACAGACCGTCAGCCGGTTCTTAAGCTCATAGACAAACATCAGCTCATGCATATTGGAAGCTCCAAGCTCCTTCGAAAGTTCCTTTAACTTTTCGATTTTCTCTTCTGCCAGATTCAGCTGGTTTTCATTAAACTGATAATGATTGCTGATTCCGCCTGCATAGGTATCCATTACCTTCTGCATAGCTTCTTCTAACTGTTCCGTATCATATAAACCGGACTGATTTGTTAAAATCTTATCATACTCTTTTATCTTTTCTTCAAATCTGCTATCACAGAATGCTTTCTCTTCTCCGGTCATTTCATAGCTTGCAGCATTTTCTTTTGCAAGGTCTTCTACCATTGCCTTTGCTGCAATCTCGCCCTCGACCATGGCTCCTGTTACATATTTCTGTGGACAGCCTCCTGCCACATCTCCGGCTGCATACAGTCCGTGAATCGTAGATTCTCTTCTGGTGTCAACCCAATAACCACTGGCGGTATGTCCACCTACCACATACGGCTCGGTTCCTTCGATTTCCACATTCTGCTCACTTGGGTTCTTTCCCTGCTCAATCCATTTTAAGGTCTGGCTCGGTGCCATGTTAAGATAAGCCTTCTTTAAGGAATCATCCTGCTCTGCACTGATTCCTTCTGTCCGAAGATAGCATGGACCATGTCCTAATAAATTCTCTTTTACGGTTCCATACACACGCTGTGAAGTGGTAAGTCCGTATTTTGTCTCATATACTTCGCCAAGGGCATTTATCTGCTTTGCTCCCACACCCTGTGCAATGGTTCCGGTCGGTGCGATGGTATCTTTGCAACGCAGTGCAATAAAACGCATTTCAAAGGTGGTCATCTCTGCTCCCGACTCAATTCCCATGGCATAACCGGCTCCGGTATTAAATGGTGGATACCACATCTTATGTCTGGAGAATCCCGGATTGTTCGGCCGGTAAAGACCGGATGCTCCACCGGTTGCACAAAGCACTTTCTTCGCCCGGATTTCTACTGCTGTCTCATTTTCAATGGAAAATCCCACTGCACCATAAATCCTGTTCTCCTTTACCAGATAATCGGTAATTGCCACCCGGTTTAAAATCGTAACATTTGGCAGTACCTCTACTGCAGAAGCAAGTAATGGCTTGATATTCTCACCGTTGATTTTGATATTCCGGTTTCCTCTTGCCACATATCTGCCATTTTCATCTTTTAAAATGACAAGACCAAGCTTCTCCATTTTCTCTGTTACACGGTTTAAGCCCTCCGACATAGTAAGAAGCAAATCCTCTCTTACGATGCCGTCTGCATCCTTTTTTGCATAATCCACATAATCTTCCGGCTTTCTGCCCTCTACGATATATGCATTAATGGCATTTACTCCGGCTGCAAGACAGCCGCTTCTTTTGATGTTGGCTTTCTCTGCAATGATAACTTTCGCATCGGACTGTTCTGCAATGGTCAGTGCTGCATAACAGCCTGCGGTTCCACCGCCAATAATTAAAATGTCTGTATCCAATATTTTTCTGTTCTTAATTTCCATAGCAACTTAGATGTAGAATACATCATCCTCCTGCATTTCTTTATTTTCACAGAGATACGTCCGCTCTTTATCCAGCACATATAACCGGTAAATCAAAAGGCTTACCTTCTCTCCGATTTCAAGACTTTCTTTTTCCAATGGCCACTCACAGATTATCTCAATGCCGCCTACGTCTACCGTAACATCCAGACGGTTTCCACGGAATACGATATCCTTTACAATGCCATCCTGGGATGCACTCATATAGCGGTCAATTTTGCCAAATTTATGTATCTTTACAAATTCCGGTCGGATGACTGCTTTCGCTGCACCCTCGATTTTATCAAATCCATGCAGTTCTTCGTAATGTTCCACTAGGGAAGAACGTCCAATAAACTGTGCTACAAACGGAGTATCCGGTGTATTATAAATCTCTGCCGGTGTTCCAATCTGTTCGATGGTTCCGTGATTAGTAATGATAATCTCATCTGCCACCTCAACGGCTTCATCCTGGTCATGGGTTACGAAAATGCTGGTGATTCCAAGCTTTGTAACTACACTGCGAAGCCAGAGTCTTAATTCCGAACGAACCTTGGCGTCAATTGCTGCAAACGGTTCATCCAAAAGCAGTACCTGTGGTCTTGGTGCCAGTGCCCTTGCAAAAGCAACTCTCTGCCGCTGTCCGCCGGACAACTGGTTCGGATACCGCTTCTCCATACCGGAAAGTCCGGTAATCTCCAAAAGCTCCATTACCCGCTTCTTAATTTCTTTCTTTGGCACCTTCTGAAGCTCCAGTCCAAATGCCACATTGTCATATACCGTCATATAGCGGAACAATGCGTAGTTCTGAAAAACAAATCCGATGCCTCGTTTGGAAGCCGGTACATCATTGACCCGTTTTCCATCGATGTAAATGTCTCCGGAATTTGGCATTTCCAGTCCTGCAATCATACGAAGCAGTGTTGTCTTTCCACTGCCGGATGGTCCAAGCAGTGCCACCAGTTTTCCTTTTTCAATGCCAAAGCTGACATGATCAGAAGCTTTAAAACTGCCATATTGTTTGCATATATCTTTCATTTCAACATACATATCAGCGGCTCTCCCTTCTTGTTTTTGCCCGATATTCCAGAATATTTCGAAGGAATAATATAATAACTGCCAGAATAACCAAAAGCGAGGATACTGCAAATGCTGCAGTAACGGACTGCTCTGTACCCGACATATATAATGCATCGATTTCCAGTGGAAGTGTAAAGGTCTCTCCTCTTGTCTTTGACAGAGCATTGACCGCACCGAACTCTCCCAACGCTCTCGAGGTACAAAGGATGACTCCATAGAGCAATGCCCATTTCATCTGCGGGAAGGTAATCTTAAAAAAGATTTTCAGTCCGCCGGCTCCCATCAGGGCTGCTGCTTCTTCTTCGTCCTTGCCCTGAGCATTTAAAACCGGAATCACTTCCCTTGATACATAAGGAAATGTTACAAATACCGTTGCTAAAATAACGCCCGGAATTGCAAAAGCGATTCTGATATTCGTTCCAAAAAACTGGTTAATTGCCCGGATAAATGGATAGGTCCAGCCCAGTCTTCCAAATGTCATCAAAAATGCCAGTCCCACGATAACCGGTGAAATGGAAAACGGAATATCAATCAAGGTTGCCAGCACCTGTTTTCCTCGGAAGGAAAACTTGGTTAAAAGCCATGAAACACATAATCCAAAGAATGTGTTAATCACCACCGCTGCCACTGTTGCAATCAGAGTTACCTTTAAAGCACTCTTTACATAATCTGTCCGGATGGACTGCATGTAAAAGGCAAATCCTTCTTTTAAGGAACTTGCAATGATGCAGAGCAGCGGAAGAACCAGCATCAGGAACAGGAACAGTACACTGACTGTAATCAGAATATGACGCGTACGTTTTTTTCTTTTTTCCAGTTTTTCAAGCTCATTCATACTTTTCTCCTTCTATAACTGATTCGTGCGTTGCGCCTGCTTCATCTGAATGATATTCACTGCAAATAAAATAAGGAATGATATGATTAACATAACCAGTGCAATTGCTGTTGCAGAGGCATAATCGATATAATTTAATTTCTGCATAATAACATAGGAAATTACCTGTGTATGCTCCTTGGCACTATTGCCGGATATGTAGATAACGCTTCCATACTCTCCTACTCCTCTGGCAAATGCCAGACCGAATCCAGTCAGGATTGCCGGTTTCATCTCAGATAAGATTACCTTGAAAAATATTTTCGACGGTGTCGCTCCAAGGATATAAGCTGCTTCTTCATACTGTCCATCCAATTTTTCCAATATTGGCTGAACGGAACGCACGACAAATGGAATTCCCACAAATACCAGTGCAATGACCAGTCCCACATGGGTATATGCTGCTTTTATTCCAAGGACTGCTAACGGCTTTCCGATGACTCCGGTGTCAGAATACATCTTTGATAAAGTAATACCCGCAACTGCAGTAGGCAGTGCAAATGGAAGTTCAATAAATCCATCTAAAATCCGTTTTCCCGGAAAATCATACCGGGTCAGCGTCCAGGCTAATATCACACCAAATACCACATTGATACATGCTGCTAAGAAAGAACATCCGATGCTGGTGGCAAATGCATATAATACATTTGACTTGGTCAGAAGTCCGAAAAATTCTGACAGAGATAACTTTAAGGAATATACCATTACGGATGCCAGTGGAATCAGTACAATCAGTGAAAGCATTGTAACTGTAATTCCAAGCGTTAAATGAAATCCCGGTATGACTCTGATTTTTTTATTTTTACGGAATCGTCTTTTCATACTTGCCTCTTCTTCTAGTAGTTATATATCTCATCGAACCAGGCATCATCATCAAAATAATCTTTGTATGCCTGATCCCAGCCACCAAAATCATCAATACTCCAAAGTGCCATCGTCAGATCAAAGGTATCTTCATATTCCTTTAAAATTTCCTGATTGGATGGACGGTAACCATTCTCTGCGGCGAGCCGCTGTGCATCATCTTCATATAAATAAGATAAATATGCTTCTGCCACATCTCTTGTTCCATTGAAATCTACATTATCATCTACCACTGCCACACTGGGCTGTGCTAAGATACTGACCGTCGGAGAAATCAGTTCATATTCTCCCGGATAATTCTTAAGTACTGTCATGGCTTCATTTTCCCATGCAATCAGTACATCGCCTTTTCCATTTTCCACAAAGGTGGTTGTGGAACCTCTTGCTCCGGAATCCATCACGGAAACGTTGGCATAAAGTTCTTTTAAAAATTTCTTTTGTTCTGCTTCACTGTAACCCTTTTCCTTTGCATAGCTTAATGCTGCCAGAAAGTTCCAGCATGCACCGCCGCTGCTCTTCGGATCCGGCGTGATTACTTCAACACCCGGTTGAATCAAATCATCCCAGTCTTTGATATTTCTCTCATTTCCCTTTCGTACCAGAAAGACAATGGTTGAAGTATATGGTGCGGATTGATCCGGGAACTGATCCATCCAGCCCTCATTAATCAATCCGGTATCCTCTATCAACGAAATGTCATGTGCCAGTGCCAGTGTCACCACATCCGCATTACAACCTTCCACTACGGAACGTGCCTGCATGCCGGAGCCTCCATGAGACTGGATGACTTCCACTTTTTTTCCGGTTTCTGCTTCATAATGCTGTATGAACATTTTATTATATGCTTCATAAAACTCTCTGGTCGGATCATAGGAAACATTGGTTATGGTAATGACATCACTCTTTTGTCTGCCACATCCACTGAGCAGCAACATCATGACTGCAAGTAAAAGTGCAGTCATGCGGTAACGATATGTAATTTTCTTTCCCTGCTGTTTTCTGCTCTTCTGCATGTCACCCAACATTTCCTTTCTATCTCTTTTCATTGATTTTATAATTCGAATAAAGAGGTGGATAAATACCGCTCTCCGCTGTCCGGCATTAAGATAACAATATTTTTATCTTTATTCTCCGGTCTGCCTGCCAGTTCTTCTGCTGCATGTAAGACTGCACCGGACGAGATTCCAATCAGGAGTCCATCCGTCTTTGCCACTTCTCTTGTGGTATCAAATGCCACATCATTATCTACCGGAATAATCTCATCAACCAGTGACAAATCCATAACCTTCGGAATAAATCCTGCGCCGATTCCCTGTATCTTATGTGGTCCCGGTTCTTTTCCGGAAAGAACGGCGGAAGTTGCAGGTTCTACTGCCACAATCTTAATGTCTGCTTTCTTTGCCTTTAAGCCTCTTGCTGTTCCGGTCAGTGTTCCACCGGTTCCTACAGAAGCTACAAAAATATCTATCCTGCCATCCGTATCCCGCCAGATTTCCTCTGCGGTAGTAAGCTCATGGATTTTTGGATTGACCGGATTTTCAAACTGTTGCGGAATAAATGCATTTCCATATTCTTCTTTTAACTGGGCTGCCTTCTCAATTGCGCCCCGCATGCCAAGCCGTCCCTGGGTCAGTACCACTTCTGCTCCCAGTGCTGTTACAATCTTTCTTCGCTCAACACTCATGGTATCCGGCATGGTTAAAATCAGATGCAGCTTCTTTGCCGCACATACAAATGCCAGCCCAATTCCGGTATTGCCACTGGTCGGTTCTATAATAACGGTCTTGTCATTAATCAGCCCGTCTTTTATTCCCTGCTCTATCATTGCTTCTGCCACACGGTCTTTTACGCTGCCCAATGGATTAAAATACTCAAGCTTTGCTAAAAGGTGTGCCGGAAGATGCTTTGCTTCTTCGTAATTTTTCAGTTCCAGTATTGGTGTATTACCAACTAATTCTGTCAGAGATTGTGCTATTTTCGCCATTTCCTTTTTTCTCCTTTCCTGTAACTATTTACCATAATACCCTATAATTCATATATGGTCAATAGGAAATGTAAGAAAATTTTTTTCAGGACCTCGTTTTTCCGAAAAGTCCTGAATTTTTTTCTTTTTCTTACTCCGGTAAACGGACGGTATCTCCTACCACAATCACTGCCGGCATTGGGATCTGTTTCTCCTGCACTTCTTTTTCGATGGTAAGAAGTGTTCCATATGCTGCCCGGCTGCTTCCATCAGAAGTTCCATGAATTACTGCTACCGGTGTCTCTGCCGCTGCACCGCCGTTTTGTAATTCTCTTACAATCTCCGCAAGTCTTGTGTATCCCATCAGAAAGACACAGGTTCCATCCATGGCAGCCATTTTGTGAATCTCATCTTTTAATGATTCCTCATCTCCGGCAAAATGCCCGGTCATTACATGAAAGCTCCGGCTGACCTTCCGCTCCGTCACCGGAATTCCGGCAAGCTCCGGCACTGCAATGCAGGAGGAAATGCCGGGAATTACTTCTGTTTCAATGCCAGCCTCCGTCAGTGCGTCTACTTCTTCATTTCCTCTGCCAAAGACAAATGGGTCACCGCCTTTTAACCTTACAACATGCGCACCTTCTTTTGCCTTCTCTATCAGCAGCATATTAATCTCTTCCTGCTTCATGCTGTGTCTGCCACTGCGTTTTCCTACACAGATTTTTTCACAGTTTTCAATGGTAAAATCAAGAAGCCTTGTATCAATTAACGCATCATAAATCAGCACCTGTGCTTTTCTGATTTCCTGCATGCCGCGCAGTGTTATGTATTCATAGGACAGACAACCGGCTCCCACCAGAACCACCTTTCCTGGGGATACTTTCCTGACCGGACAAGCTTCTTTTAGGGTTTTGCTTTGATAATTTTCCAGTAAAATTTCGCATTCAGTTTCTGTCAGGGGACGTCCTTTTCCCATACACACATCTGCCAATTCCATCAGAAAAGCAGCTCTCTTTTTGTCATCTTCGATTGCCATTTTTGCAAAAGGACGAATCTTTTCAAGATAATCCAGGATTTCTTCCATCCGCTCCGGGATGTCTGCGCTTAACCGGGCACGGAACGTGGTTGCTACTCTTGGACTTGCTCCTTCGGTAGAAATGCCGATACTGAGCTTTCCCTCCCGAATCAGCGACGGGAACAGGAATCCACATTTTTCCTTATCATCTACAACATTTACCAGAATATTCCTCTCTTCACAAAGCTTTGCAATCCTTGCATTCAATGTTTCATCCGAGGTTGCCGCAATAACAAAATCCATTTTTTCCAGATTTGTAGTTTCAAAATCCCGCTCGGATAAAATAAGTTCCGACGTATCTTCGTTCTTTTTTCTTTTCTCTTTTATTTCTTCGGAAAGTTTCCAGATTCCATTATCAATCTTTGGTGCAACAACCAGAAGCTCCGGTTCATAAGGCAGCAGCTTTCTTACCTTGCGTTCTGCTACAATACCGCCACCGACAATCAGTCCTCTTTTTCCTTTTAGTTCCACAAAAAATGGAAAATATCCCATCCCGCTTCTCCTTTATTGCCTATACTCTGTCACTTAAGTTTCTGCGTCTTAGTTTTCCTGATATAAAATGTCTGCCAGTTCTTTATACGCTTCTCCCCAGCGGGCATTTGGTTTCAGGTTGTAAAGCCGTTTATCCAGTACATAATAGTGATTCTCTTTCACTGCAGTAAGACTGCTCCATACCGGACTGTTAATTAATGTTTCCTGCACATTTTCCAGTGCCGCATCTGTATCGGTTCCCTGTGTAGTCACGAAAATATAATCCGGATCTGCGGTTACGATTGCTTCAAGGCTCAGATTATCCAATAATCTGCTGTCGCTGTCTGCAATATTCACACATCCCAAATCCTTTAACAGCTCACCACCTACGCTGCCTTCACTTCCTTTGGCTTTTACACCACTTGCTGCTGCACGTAAAAATAATACGCTTGGATGGGAATCATCTACCCTTGCCTTGATTTCTTCAATCTGTTTCTGAACCTCAAGTCCGTTTTTCTCATATAAATCTTTTCTTCCGGTAATATCTGTGCAAATGTCTAACATCTGAAGATATGCGTCAAAATCAGATACATCAAAATATGCTACTGTAACGCCTGCTTCTGTCAGCATATTTTCCATCTCCACATTAGAAGTAGTATTGGTGCTTGCAATTACAAGATCCGGCTGTGCGGCAAGCAATGCTTCTGTATTTGGCTCCTGAATACTTCCAAGATTTACCACATCATCTCCTAAGTCAAGGTCTAATGACTCCCAGGAGTCATTGGCTGTTGCCACCAGTTCACCACCGGATAATAACCAGACATCTGCAAAGCTTCCAATCATGGCTGCCACACGGTCATGGGAAGTTACGGTTACATCTCTTCCCAGTGCATCCGTAAAAGTAACCGGATTCTCTTCACTGGCTCCCTCTGTCACATTTTCTGTGCTCTCTATTACCTCAGTCGCAGACTGCTGTTCTGTGCTTAAAGTATCTTTTGCATCCTTATTTCCACATCCTGTCAGTGCTGTAAACATTAATGTTACACCAAGACCGAGTGTTGTTAATTTTGTTCTTACGCTTCTGTTCATCTTCCTTTTCATCCTTTTCCTATTCATTTACTATGAATTGTATTGTACTATATTTTTTTAATTTGTCAAGATAGAAACGGTCTTTCCGTTAAAAGAATAATGGCACAGTCTATCCGCTCCAATACAAGCATAAAGCCTGAAGAAGCTTAATAACAAAAAAGAGACCTCTTCTGTCTTACAGAATTCAGTCTCTCAAAAATCAGTCTCTTGATTCAATCATAATCAATATTCCGTTTTCTAAATCTATCACAGCTTCGTCCGCTACAATTTCATTGCTGACACCTAATGTATTATCACTGGTAAATGCGGCATCCTGCAGAGGATATTTCATTCCGGTCAATGTTACTCCGGTTACTTCTGTTGTAAGAGGAAGTAAGGATACATACTTTCCGAACTGCTGACTCTTTCGAAGAACCACGCGCTCTTTCAACAGACGAATCCGGTTATGGGAATCTATGAGAAAACATGGAATGTCTTTTGCCAGCGGCTGCATCAGAAGCTGTATATTACCTAACACATGGTCAAGCCTTGTACCGGTGCCACCTAATATATGGATTTCGCTGCTATTCCGTTCCATGGCTTTTCCGATGGCAATTTCAGAATCGGTATAATCCTTCTCCGGCTGATACTGGTGCCACTCAATGCCGCTTTGCCGTCGAAATGCTTCCAATATGGTTTTATCTGCCGAATCATAATCTCCTAATATGACATCCGGTTTTATCTGATTGCGGTAACAGAATTCCATGCCACGGTCTGCTGCTAAGATACAATCCGGTTTTACCCTCTCTATATAACTTAATGCAAACGCATCCTCTATGGTTCCGCCATTGATAATCAATGTTTTCATCTTATTTACCACCATTAATGAGATTTAAGAAACATCTGGTGTTCTCTTCCGCATCTCCGCCAAAAACTGCGCTTCCGGCAACAATAATATTTGCTCCTGCATCCATCAATGTTTCAACATTGGAAAGGTTTACGCCGCCATCCACTTCAATATCAAGCTTCAGCTTCCGCTCCTGCACCATTTTCTTTAACTGACGCACTTTATCGATAGTATAAGGAATCAGCTTCTGTCCACCAAAGCCCGGATTTACTGTCATAATTAATACCATATCCACTTTTTCTAAAATATGTTCAATGGCAGTTAATGGTGTAGCAGGATTTAATGCTACTCCTGCAATGATGCCACGTTCCTTAATAGCTTCAATGGTCCGGTCTAAATGCTTACAGCTTTCTGCATGCACCGTAATCAAATCGGCTCCACAGTCTACCAGCTCATCAATATAACGGATTGGCTCATCAATCATCAGATGAACATCAAATATTTTATCGGTGCATTTTCGAATGGAGCGGATTACCGGCATTCCAAAAGAAATGCTTGGCACAAAGCTTCCATCCATTACATCGATATGAATGTACTGCGCCCCGGCTTCATCTACCGTCTTAATCTCTTCTCCTAATTTACTAAAATCTGCTGATAAAATAGATGGGGATAAACAATTCATCGTCTGATTCCTTTCTGTATCTGATATTTCTTTCGTATCTTATTTGGCTGTACTTTATTTTCGATATCCTATTTTCTATCTCTTTCGATACTCTAATTATTTAATACTTCTTTCTGTCCTTTAATTCTCCATAAAGCTGGCAGTAATTCTCATAACGCACCGGATGAATCTTTCCTTCTGATAAAGCTTCTTTGACTCCGCAGTCCGGCTCACTGATATGGGAACAGCCCTGAAATCTGCAATACGGTTCAAAGGCTGCAAACTCCGGATAACAATCCTGCAATTCTTCCTTCTCCATTTCCGGAAGATAAAGAGAACTAAATCCCGGTGTATCCATGATATAACCATCGCCCTTAAGCTGAATCAGTTCTGCATGTCTTGTGGTATGCCGGCCGCGCTCTATCTTCTTACTGATTTCACCGGTTTCCATACAGGCTTCCGGTGCTAAAAGATTAATAAGTGAAGATTTTCCCACTCCGGAAGGTCCTGCTACCGTTGTAGTCTTTCCTTCTAATATTTCCTGAAGTTTTTTTAGTCCCAGTTCCTTTTTTGCACTGACAAAGAGTATCTTGCAGCCGCTTGCTTCATAAATAGAAGCAATCTCCTGCTGCTGTTCTTCAGTAATCAAATCACACTTATTAAAACAAAGGATTACCGGAACATCCTGCCGTCCCATCATTACCAGAAAGCGGTCTAAAAGATTAAAATTCGGATTGGGACTTGCCGCCGCAAAAATCAAAAGAGCCTGCTCCACATTGGCAACTGCCGGACGAATCAGTGCATTTTTTCTAGGAAGAATTGCTGCGACATTTCCGGTCTTCTTTTCTTCTGAAATAATATCAATCTCTACATCATCTCCCACCAACGGTTTCATCTTCTGCTGGCGGAATATTCCTTTTGCCTTACATTCATAAATTCCGGATTCCACTACATGAACGTAGTAGAATCCGGAAATTCCTTTGACTATTTTTCCCTGCATGTGCATCCTTATTTTTCAGTAAAGTTTACAGAGGTCGATACCACATTGGTTCCTGTTGTACCATCTTCGTTGGTATATGTCCAGTCAACCTCAAGGGTACCGCTGCTCATATTTTTAATATTATCTACATTCACAGAACCAGGTGTTGTTCCCTCGAAGGTTGTTGTCCAGAGGGTACTTCCATCAGAACCTTTCAGTGTAACGGTTCCGCCGGTATAATTCTTGCCATCCTGCGGTACTGCTAATGTATCACTCTTATAAGAATAGTATGTGGTCTTCTTGCCTAAACTGATGGTCAGGGTAACGGTTGTTCCACGGTCAACAAATTTGCCATTTACCGGATCCTGACTGATAACAAGGCCTTCTGCCACATCATCACTGTAATCGGTCTTGGTTGTAACATTTAAGCCTGCACCGGTTAATTCATTTTTCGCATCAGTTTCTGAGTGTCCTCTGACATCCGGTACCTGTACGCTTTCAATACCACGGCTCAAAATCAGGGTAATGGTATCACCCTTCTTCGCATTGGTTCCGATATCTGGTGTAGTCTTGATAACATAATCCTGCTGTACGGTATCGCTGTAATCATAATCCGTGCTTACCTTAAAGCCCATATCCTCTAATTTTTTCTGTGCTTCCGAAGACTTATAACCGGCTACGTCAGGAATCGGAACATCTCCTGCTCCGCTGCTGATACGGACAGTAACGGTATCGCCAGCCTTTACAGATTCACCCTTCTTCACACTCTGCTCGGCAATCTGTCCTTCCTCATAATCATCAGAGGAAATCTCCTCGCCTTCTTCTAACTTGATATCAAGCTTCTTATCTTTGATTTCATTCTGTGCTTCTTCAAAAGTAAGACCACGCAAATCAATCATTTCGATTTTATCTTCGGTGTCTGTTTCGGTTTCTGTTGCAATCTCTGTCTCGGTATCATTTTTCTTGTTGCCGCCAAATCGGAAAATTCCAAGGATATTACCAACCAGGCAAATGACGATTCCTACGATGATAACTGCAGCGACAATTCCCATAATAGTAACTGCTTTTTCCATCTTCGGATTGAGAATTCCATTCTCCTTCTCCTCATCCTCTGTTAATTCATCCTCATCCGGTTCTTCTTCCTCTCCTGCTTCTTCCTCTTCATCATAGGAAACTTTTCCGGAGCCTTCCCGGATCTGCTCTAATTCATCCTGTCCGATGACTCTTGTCTTATCATTGCTGCCAAGTGGAACCATGGTAACAAAATCTTCATTCGGACTAATCAGACATTTCTTTAAATCAATCAACAGTTCGCCCATATTCTCATAACGGCGGTCCGGGTTCTTCTGTGTACATTTTAAAATAATCTTCTCCAAGCTGATTGGAAGGTCCGGTGTATACGCGGTTGGTGGAACCATTTCTTCCTGTAAATGCTGGATTGCTACTGCAACCGTAGTATCTCCATCAAAAGGAACTCTTCCGGTTACCATTTCATACATGACAATTCCAAGAGAATAAATATCACTCTTGCCATCTACGAAACCGTTTCTTGCCTGCTCCGGAGAAGAATAATGTACGGAACCCATAACATCAGAATTAATGGTGTTGGAAGTTGCTGCACGGGCAATTCCAAAATCGGTTACCTTTACTTTTCCTTCTGTGGAAATAATAATATTCTGTGGCTTGATATCACGGTGCACAATATTCTTATTGTGTGCAGCCTCAATACCTCTGCCTACCTGAATGGCAATGCTGACTGCTTCTTTGTAAGTCAGTTTGCCTTTCTTCTCAATATATGTCTTTAATGTGATTCCATCCACATACTCCATGACAATATAATGCATGCCGTTTTCGCTTCCGACATCATAGATATTTACGATGTTTGGATGCTCTAAGCCTGCTGCTGACTGTGCCTCTGTACGGAACTTTGTCACAAAATTAACATCTTCACTGAATTCCTGCTTTAAAACTTTAATTGCCACAAAACGTCCTAAGACATGATCCTTTGCCTTATAAACATCAGACATTCCGCCTGCGCCTATTTTCCCAATAATTTCATAACGTTCTGCGATAAACATTCCCTCTGTTAACATATCTTCACCTCATCCGAAAATGGTTTTATTACAATTACTGTAATGTTGTCTTTACCGCCATTTTCATTGGCAGTCTTTACCAGTCTTTCTGCTTGTTCTGCAATATCACGCTGACTGAGCATAATATTTCTGATATCTGCATCCTCTACCATGTTGGTTAATCCATCGGTACACATAAGTATTTCATCTTCCGAATCCAGATTAATCTCAAAGAAATCCACATCCACTTCCGGGACTGCTCCGATTGCCCTTGTAATAATGTTTTTATCACGGTGATTCCGGGCTGTTTCTTTGTCCATCTCACCCATCCGCACCATTTCTTCTACCAGCGAATGGTCTTTCGTAATCTGCCTGATTTCCTGATTTACTACATATAGTCTGCTGTCTCCCACATTGGCAACCGTAAGCACGTTGTCATGAATGGTACAAATTACCAGAGTAGTTCCCATTCCCTTCATTTCCTCATGGTGATTCGCTTCCTCTAACAGCATGGTATTTGCCTGCTTTACTGCAGACTCAATAATTGCAGCCGGCTCTGACAATGTCGACTCACGAATCAGCTTCTCCAATGTCTCTACCGTATATCTGGAAGCATAATCTCCTGCTTTATGTCCTCCCATTCCATCTGCAACAATGAAAAGATTTGGCAGATTACCAATCGGCTGCTCAGAGGAAAAGACATAGTCCTGATTGGAGCTGCGCTTTTGTCCGATATCTGTAATTGAAAAAGTCTTCATGATAGTCCACCTACCTTTCTAAAAATTTCTTTCTTAACTGTCCACAGGCACCATCAATATCTCTGCCCATTTCCCTTCTAATAGTAACATTAATTCCGTTGTACTTTAAAAAGCCCATAAACGCTACGTTCTTACGAAAAATGCGTCCTACCATGCGTCTTTCTGTACAATAATCAGCACTTTTCTTACCATATTTTATTATATTTTTGTTCATATCTTAGTTATATTATCACATCATACAAAAAAGGACAAGTCACAATAACTTGTCCTTTCATTAATTTTATATTTATTCTTCGTAAATAATTCCAGTGTATTCCCATAATAATTTTGGACTAACATAAAAATCGTACTGAGATGATTCTTTTTCTTCATAACTACCATTTGGGATTGTTTTTTTAAATGCAACTCCAATCGGCAAAATCCCCCTTATTATTCCCTGCCGAATAAACTGCTGATCTTTTCCCATCAGTTTAGCAACTTCTTTAATAGGGATATTCTTACCTGAAAACTTTGGAAGAATATAATAGATTTTATTATTAAACTTATTAGTTTGTTCCTGTACTTCCAATTCCACCTCTGCTCACCTTTTCTAAATGCTCTACTTCCTCAAACTTAATCTCTGGCTGAATCTTATTAATTCTAAACTGACAGATTCTATCATTCTTATTAATTGTGGTATCTTCCATAGCAATTACTGGTAACTTCCATTCATCTGTATCTCCACTATAGCTGTTGTCAATCACGGCAAAACTATTTGTCTGCAATATTTTAAAATTCTTATATGTGCTGCTGCGTGGAACAATATTAGCTTCATATCCGTCCGGCAACTTCATTCCTACACCTAATGGAATCAAACGAAATTCACCTTTCTTCAAGTGTATTGTTTCTGCTGAACGAAGGTCAATCCAATTAGATTTACTTCCACCAATGTATTCCAATTTGTCAATTTCTTTGTCAAAATATTTAATTTTAATTTTTTGCATGTCTGTATATACATCTTCAACACATACATATCCACTTGTTTCGCACTTAGCAAGTTTATTAATTTCTTTTATTTTTTTAATGATACTCATTTTTATAAATTCTCCTTTAAATATTTAATATAGTTACTCCACTGTCCAATAGAAAAAATATATTCCTTTCCTTTTAAGCCTTTTAATTTCATATCTGCTTTTATATTCTCTATTGGATTCTTTTTTGTTGCTAATGTTTTAATAAAGTTATTCGTTATTATTCCTATACTTAATCGCTTGTTTTCATGTATATTTGCTAATATATCCTTATAAGGTTGCAATTCTTCATCTGGAACTCTAAAGTCTTTATTTAGTGGCAAATTCTTTGATGAAAACGGGCTTATATTAGCTCCGCTTGTCTTCGGTTTTAATAATGGAATAATTTTGTCAGAATCGGCATATTTAAATTTGAAGAGAATTTCTGAATCGGTTTCTTCTATATCAAAGATAATTGACTGGTCAATTTCGTTAATTGATTTTAGAATATTGTGACCTCTTCCAAGTGAAGGTATATATGCTTGTAAAACATCTCTGCCATAATGAAATACTTTATTACCATACATACAATCAATGTAACAATCTACATCTTCGAGATTTCCATTAAGTTTTCGTGTAAAATCTTTTGTCCATTGATTATATGGCACTTTAATACGGTAAATACCTTTGAATTTATCTATTATGTAACTCGTTATTTCTTCCTCCTTTTAGTATTAAAATACAATCTCCAATATAAAAAATTGAAATCATCATAAATGATATATTGTCAATTTTTATTCCAGTGTGCCATGCAATTGACAATATAATAAACCACAAAACGCTCACTCCGCACTCACCTCAATTTTCTTTTTTAATCACAATACAAGACCGTTTTGTTCTGAACAAGAGACTTTTTTACGTCAATACATCTTTGGTTTTTTGAACCCTTCCACTTCAATGTGAGATCTTTCTGCTCATCTATATATTCTCCGTCAACCACGATATTACATAACTTAATGATTTCTCTGCGTTTAAAATTATTTAATCCTTCTTGAGATAAACATGATGATTGTCCTCGAAATATTTCTGAATAAGAATATCCTGTATACAACCAGATAGTTTTTTCGGGAAAAGAAATACTGATTTCTTGGACTAATTTGAGGACTTCATCAAGATTGTTTTCATGTAATGGATCACCACCACTGAAAGTAATGCCCGATATATAGTCTTTAGACAATTCGTTAAATATCTCTTGTTTTGCTGATTCGTCAAATGGAATGCCACTATCAGGGTTCCATGTTTGAGGATTTTGACAATTATAACAATGATGAGAACAGCCTGAGAGCCATAAAACGACCCTCAAACCATCACCATTGTTCATATCATCATGTGTAATATTATGATAATTGATATGAACCACACTCCTTACATTGAAACTCTATCTGCAATTTCTGCATTCTTAGCTTCGTTATATCTTGTCTCACCATGTACTCTTGTAAATCCCAAGTATCCGTTCATCCTGTCAATTTTAGTAATCATCTTGCTACCACACTTAGGGCATATATCCATTTCTACCTGCTGATGTCCACAATCTTCACAGTAACACATAGCAAGATTTACACCTTCATAAAAACCTTTATCCATTGCTCTAAGAATGAGTGTTTTAATAGCTTCTTTATTATATCCGAGATTATATCTGCAATACTGAATCTTTCCACCATTAAATAAATTCCAGAAACGTCCTTCTTTATCTTGTTTTTCAATAGGTGACATCTGTTCCGAAACATGGCAATGGAATGAATTACTCACATAAGGCTTGTCTGATACATTCTCAATGATTCCATAAATCTTGCGGAACTGTTCAATCTGAAGACCACACAACGATTCGGCAGGAGTGCCGTAAATTGCATATAAAATATGGTCTTCTTCTTTAATCCGATTTGTATAATCGTTAATATATTGCATAACTTCTAATGCAAACTGTCCGTCTTCACGAATAGATTTACCATTATAAAGTCTTTGCAATTCGTTCAATGCAGTAATTCCGTAACTCATTGTCATTGGTGGAAGAAGAGATTTAATTTTTTCTTCTGGTTTTAAATGCCCACCATATAATCCACCTTCACAAAATGCTACTGGATTTACACTTGCCCTAAGTTCTCCAATGTAATCATATGTTCTTTTATGTAATCCACGGATTAATTCAAGATAATAATTAAGAACTTCATAGAAATCTTTAGATTCTCTACGAGCTTTTGCAAGAATCATAGGGAGATGAAGAGAAACAACACCAAGATTAAAACGTCCTTCAAATACAGGTTTATCGTTTTCGTCTATTGGATGCATACCACCTTTTTCATACCAAGGTGATAAGAATGCCCGACAGCCCATTGGGGATACCACTCTACCATACTTTTTATACATTTCTGCAACATATCCATCGCCAGTTAATGATAACCAATCTGGATACATTGTTTTGCTACTACAATCTAACCCAGCATTGAATACATCTGCACTTGGATATTTATCTGAACCATTACCATGAAGATTCTTGTCATACAAAAATATAATCTTAGGGAATAGAACAGGTCGTTTAAATCCTTTCTTACCTTGACCTTCTGAGTGAACTTTCAATAATGAAATGGCTGCCATTTTACCAAATTTTGAAGTCGCTAAACCAATAGACATACTGACAAAAGGATAATCCCCTCTGCTTGATCCGACAGAATTTAATTTCATTTCAATTCCTTGCCAACCTTGATCAAAATCACGCTGTACTTTTTCTGTGGCATATTTAGAAGATTGTTCATCCCATTCTTTTCTGTTTAATTCCGATATGCAGATATAAGAATCTGTTAAAATATTATAATGTTCTTGTTTATATTTTTGGTATGATTTTTCTGCATATGGTTCAAGAATTTTATCAACTTCTGGAACTGTAAATCCTCCATACTGTTGTGCAGCCGTTGAAAGAATAATATCTCCAAGTACATCAAATGCCGTATCAAGATAATTCGGTTCATTGTACCAAATGTTACCCATCTCAAATCCATTTTTCATTACTGCTCCAACATTAAAAAGACAACAATTGAATGTGTCAAGTCTTGCGCTTCTGTCATGAATATAAATATACCCATCTTTTGCCGCCTGTTTTTCATCGTATGTTAAGAAAAATTTCTTATACAATTCACTACTTAATTCATTATAAATAAGACTTCTTTTTGTTGCTACTAATGCCGAATCTGTATTAGCATTGCTTTTGTCTCCAATATATCTAATTGCTTGACTACGCTCATACACTTTGTCCATCATATGTACAAAGTCCTTTTTATAGTTTCTATATTCTTTATACATCTTTGCAACAACTGGATAATCATCTTCCAACACAGATTCTACAATATTGTGCATGTCATAAATTTCAATATCTGTATCTTCATCGTATGTTTCGTCTATTCTTGCTAATACATCGTTTAAAATTTTTGCATAATCGTTTTCTGATAATTCGTACATGGCACGTCTTGCAGCTTTATTACAAGCATCTATAATTTTCTGTTCATTGTATGGTTCTATAGTTCCATCTTTTTTTATTACATTGTACAATATTTATTTTATCTCCTTTCTTAATTCCACTTGAAATCAACCTTTCATTGGAATTTTCATGCTCTGAAACGCCCTATTTATAATGGTTTCCTAATTTGCATCTTTTATTTTTACCTTCAATTCTTCTAATTTTTTGTAAAAAGAAGAATCGTATGAAGTTGGATCATTAAGAATCATTTTTGTCTGCTTGTTACAGATTAATTCGATAAGAATCATTTTGTCATCGTATGTTTCTCTGTTATAACCAGACTCTTCATGTCCGAATACATAAGTATCTCCAATTCCCATAATTTTTTCACCTCTTATCTAATAATATTGCCATCAACCTGTTTTTCACATACAAGCGTTTTATGTATTACACCATCATCAATATTTGCATGTGTTTTAACTGGCTTTATGTGGTCAATACTATATTCTCTATTTTCAACTGTAACTGTTAAAAACTCATCAGGTTTATCTAATAATTCTCTTGCTAAACCATGAGTTGTTTTAATACCACTTAAATAAATTTTCCTACACCTTCTTTCATTGCATATAAAAATCTTTTATATATTCACATATATCTTTTACGCAAGAATCTGTTCTAGTAATACAACATTTAATCCATGGATGAAGTATTCTGTACCATCCTTTCTCATCATAAGCTATTACCGGAATATCGTTTTTATATGCTTCGTAAATTTCAATTACAGAACCAATACTACTATTTAATTCTGTTGTATTTACAATAACAATGTCGCTACTACGAACTAAAGAAATATCAAAATTCATAACTTCTTTTTCATTCTGCTGTCTTTTCTCTTCAAAATTAAAATAGTCACACGGAGAAATGACATTTGTTTTTGAATTAGTTGCATCTGAACAATCTTCTAAATTGTCCCTAAACATGTTTCTCCATTTGGTCATTTCTTCATATGTAAGTCCTTGCATTTTCCCAGCAAGGTATATCGTAAGTGCATTATTTCTCATTCTTATTCAATAACCTTTCATATTGTGTCACAATGTTTTTAACAACTTCATCAATATTAGAATTCCAATTGTTATAAATAATCTTATCTGCTAATAATTCTGCTTTATAAAAGTCACTTATATCAGATGTAACTCTTCTATCAGCTTCTTCTTTATTATCACCACGCAATGCCAACCGTTTCTTTATTGTCTGAATATTGGAAAAAACATAGATAATCTTTGCTGTATAATTCTCCTTTAAGACCTCTTTTACTCCTGTTGGTGTTAAAATAACAATAGTTCTATCGCCAGAATTTTCGTAACTTTCTTTAGAAGATCCATACTTCCATATACCATCGCTAGTCACATATTCCTGCCATTCTAAAAAGAATCCATTTTTTACTTTTTCGTTAAACTCATCATCTGAAATAAAATGATATGTTTCTCCATTTATTTCGCCTTTTCTCATTGGTCTTGTGGTATATGTAACATTTTCATGAAAGCCAAATTCAGATATTAATTTGTCTCTTATTAAATTTTTTCCACTACAAGTTTTCCCGATTAAAATTAACATTTCTTTACCTCAAGTTCTTCGTCCACAAATCCAATAATATGACCATCATTTACAACAATCCTTCTATTTTTATAGTTGTATCCATCAAGACAATCACCAATTGTTACATTATCAAGTTCAATATAATTTTCTTCATGCATAATAATATTCTCCCTATTTGAATTTCTCACAAATATGTGCAAAATATGCAACTTCTGATAAGTCATCGCTATGAATAACTACTCTAAGTGGATGAATTGCAATTGACATTACACCTAATAATGACTTTGCATCCACAATCTGTCGGTCATAAATTGCATCCACATCACTTTTAATGTGATAAGTTACTTCGTTAATAAACTCCTTTAATAATGAAATATTATCAAGATTTACAATATGCTCTTTACTCATTAGAATTCCTCCTTTTTGTCGTAAACAATTACTTGCGTTATCATACTTTCCCAATCTTCACATGCAGTAGAAATATCGCCTGTATATCTAACTGTTTTACTCAATGCTTTTGTATCAACAATAAATTCAGCCAACGAACCATCACTGGTACAAATATTATTAGAATCAGTATGAATATCAGCCTTACAATCCGCTAAAATACACGGAATGATTGTCCCGTCTTCTAATACTAAATCAATATATTGACCTATTTTTGTGGTATATGCAGAGCCAACCGCTATACAATATCTTCCATTTACCTGACGAATACCATAATTGCCGGTATATGCTATTTGTTGCATTTTATATTGGTCACTCGATTTTGATGTTATGGATTTGTAACTCATATAACTTTTAATTTTATTATAGGGAGTATTATATGATAAGTAGTCGGTTGGACTTTTTGAAATTAGTGATTTATACACATAAAATACATTTTCATCTTGCTCTATGCATACCCAATCTTCATCATAGTCATAATATTCAATTTCTGTATTAAATGGCTTTACCTCAACAACATAAGATTCAAGATTTGGCTCAACTCTTATATTTGTTGAATTATTCAAATAACCAATTTTTGTTTCGTTATTTGGTAATTCAATATAACTAAGTAATTGATTAATATTTGTTACTATTTCTGTGCCTATTTTTAATTCTTTTCCTATATTACTTTTATAATCGTGTCCCCAAACGGGGACGACAGGAAAAGATATTACAAACAAACATATTAGAACTGCTATACGTTTTTTCATTTGTCCTCCTATTTGAATGTTGACTGTTACATATTTATATTCTCTTTTTCTAATTGAAATTTCACCGAACCATTTTAATGAAATCTTTTTCACTAATAATTGGAATATTTAAAGATTTTGCTTTAGAATTTTTAGAACTTGTAGAATTAACATCATTATTAATTAAATAAGAAGTCTTTGAACTGATTGAACCTGATACTTTGCCACCATAACTCTCAATTTCTGATTTGAGTTCATCTCTATTTGCATAATGATTAAGCGAACCAGTTATTACAAATGTTAATCCTTTTAATGAATCATTAGTATGGCGATTACCTTTTGATTCAAATATGAATTCTTTTGACAATTTTAAAATATCAGAACAATGTTTTTCAAAATAATTATCAAGAGAATTAATTAAAGTATCTCCGATTCCAGGAATATATTTAAAATATTTTGCTCCTGTTAATGCCATCTGCTGCATAAAAATGTTAAAATTATAATCTACTGATTCTGCAATCATTTTACTTGCTGACTTACCGAGTAATGGAATTGAAAGACCATAAAGAAAATGTTCCAGATTAGTGTTACGGGATTCTTCAATAGACGAAAGAAGTTTTTCTACAGACTTTTTACCGAATCCTTCTAGCAATCCCATTTCATATTTATGATCCGAAAGATGATAAATATCTTGAATTGAATTAAGCCATTTAAGAGCAATAAACTTTTCAATTGTAGATTCTGAAAGATTTTCGATATCCAATGCATTTCGACTAGCCGCATGGACTAATTTTCCTAAAAGTTTTCCTCTACAGTCTAGATTTTCACACATAAGAACTTCCGACTCATTCTCTTTTACAATTCTTGTAGGTTGACCACAAATAGGACATTTGTCAGGAATGCTAAAATTACCACTCTTATCAATGCTATCATGTACTTTAGGAATAACCATATTTGAACGATAAACCCTAATTCTGTCTCCAATACCAAGCATCATATCTTTAATATATGTAATGTTGTGAAGTGTTGCTCTTGTAGTAATTGCTCCATTTAAGTCAACTGGCTCGAAGATTGCCACAGGATTAATCAAACCCGTCTTTGAAGTATTCCATTCAATATCTGTAAGAACAGTTTCAAATAATTCATCTTCATATTTATATGCCATTGAATGTCGGAAGAATTTATTCGTTCTTCCCATAGACTCTGCAATTTTATAATCATCAATCGCCATAACAGCTCCGTCATAAGGAATATTATGTGAGTTTGCTGATTCTCTTATTTGATTTAACAAGATTACTAACTCTTTTTTCTGATTAATTCTAGGCGATTTTAATATCGGTATAATTTCAAATCCAATATCTTTTGCCTTGAATAAATCTCTACTAGGAGTTTTATGTTCAAATCCTTTAATAACTCTCCAAGCGACAAATCTCATATTTCTATTTGCAGCTTCCTTACTATCGAGTAATTGTAGTGACCCAGACACAAGATTTCTCGGATGTTTATATCTCTTATCTTCTGGTAATTTATCATTGATCTCTCTAAAAGTGTCCCAACCAATAATTGTTTCGCCATCAATAATAAGTTCATCCTTGTATGGAATTTCTTTTGGTACGTTCTTCATTGTTAATACATTCTGAAGGCATTCAGTACCTCTCACTCCATCACCTCTAGTTTCTGCACCGATTAACTTACCATTAATATAATGAAGAGATGTGGTTAAGCCATCAGCTTTAACAGATAAGAAACAATCCTTATTTCCAATAAATTCAATTAACTCATCTATTGATTTTGTTTTATCAAGTGAGAGCATTGGATGATTATGCTCTACTTCTTTTAATTCATCTGCAACTGAATAACCAACATTATGTGTTGGACTGTTAGATAATACAATACCAGTCTCTTCTTCGAGATTTATTAACTCATCATACATTTTATCCCATTCATAATCAGGCATAATTGGAACTTGATTATAATAGGCATATGAAGCATTATTTAGATCTTTGATAAGTTGTTTTATTCTTTCTAATTTATCCATTCATATCCTCCTTTTCTCCGCAAAATTCTCTTAAATATGTAAGCATTTGATCTTCTTCTGGAAAGAATAAATCTATTTTCTTTTCAGAAGCCAACCACCCAAAAAAGTTACTACATAACTGACCAAATCGCCAATCTGGAAATGACTTCTTATGTATCTCACATAACTGTGAGTAAAAATCATCTAGTCTATCTGGATTTCTAATATTAATCACCACCTTTTGAAATGAACATTTCTAGTTCTGAATTGATAGAACATAATCTCTTGTAATATCTTTATGGAATTCTGTGATCTGTTTCATTACTTGTTCAGCCCATTCTTTTACTTCTGGATTAGCTCCACCATCAGCATAACGTTCTTTGAATACGTGTCCCCATTCACAGAGGTTTATTTTTGAAATAAAATTACTTGGGATACCAAGCATATAAAGACCTCTTTTTACATCTTTGTTATTTTCATATTCTTTTAACACATAACCATTTGTAGATTTAACATATATATTTCCATTATGTTCAATCTCGTTTGGTAATTCAAATCCAAGAATTTTACAAGCTTGTCCATCTGTTAAAACCTTGTCTTTATAAAAATCAGACATTTCACCTTCATCATATGTAGCTAATCTTGTACTATTACGAATAATCCTGTTATCAAATCTTCTTGCATGTGCATCTACATCGTCTTGTCCTGCTCTATGCAATCCTTCTGTCATAATTGTAATATCGAGATATCTTAAAACAGTAATATGTCTCTTACCCATACGAAGAAGCATATTTAACCATTTACAAAATTGTTTATAACTTTCTACTTCTTGATTTTCATATAATCTTCCATTAGCATCTACAACCTTACTACATACCGTTTTAATTTCTTCATTCAATTCAGGTGTCCAAGTTCTTTTACTCATAAACATAGACACAAATGCCTCATAAAATCCTGTAATGCTTGTTACTGTTGCTTTCAAATCTTATTCCTCCTATAAAAATTCTTTATAAATAAACACTGCTATGAATATTAGTAATAATATAATTGACAATAATGTTGCCATGGCTTCTCCAATTAATAAGCCGATGACGTAAATAATTCCTTTAACAGCAATACAAACCGTTGTCACTGCCAGAAACCATAGCAATGTAAACATTATTGCTTTTAATATTTTCTTTATTTTAATCACCACCATTCCAATGAAAGTACAATTTACTCGTCTTTATATTTAAGATCTTTATATTCCAAATACATATTCGCTGCGAATACAATTATAAACATGAATACTAATCCGTATGCGATTGTTCCAGTAATAGCATTACTAAACGTAGCAATTAAGCATCCAGCAATCGTAAATATAAACACTACCAACATTTCTTTAATAGTTTCAATAAATGCTTTCTTAAATTTTCTTTTATTCAATTTTCTTCATCTCCAATCTTCTATAAAATCAAACCAGTTTCTTTTACTTTGTATACTTTCCCATTTTTTACGACAACCTTAAATGAAATAAGTGAATCACACGTTGGACAGAATGATATTAACTTTCCTCTTTCACTTGAACCATATGTATATTCACCATCTTTTGCAGGTATTTTGTCTCCCACTTCATATTCTTGAAGCATACAGTTTGTCCATTTTACTTGATCCTCTGCTTCAAATATAGTTTTACAATTTGGACATTTTATCTTCCCTTTAACATAATCAAAACAACCCATTATCCTATTCCCTCCTTTCATTACCAAGTTATTAAAAAGTTCTTTATATCCAATTTCCTTCCACGATAACAGTTAATCCATTATTGATATTTTCCTCTTCGTCTTCCCATTCTTCAGAAGCAATTACCTTTTCATTCAAGCTATAAGAATCTCCATCTAATGAAATTATTTTTCCATTTTCTGTTTTAAAACATCCAGCAAAAATACCATCTTCATCACTTATATGACTTATTCTGTACGATACATAATCATAATCTTTATTTTTAATCACTTCTTCAATAGTTGGATATGGTTCACTATATTTTTTCATTTTTAATACCTCTCAATATACAATAGTTGATTTCCCAACTTCTTCACAAAATATAAGATAATCGTCAACTGCATTGTGAAATTCTTTTTCTAACTTAAAAATGTCTTTACCATAATAATTAACGAAATCGCTAGTGTTTATTATCAAGCCATAATATGATATATCATCTGGTTTGTATTCAATACTTCCGACATATCCCTTATATTCTACAAATTGACCTATTTTCATTATTATTCACCTTTTAAAATCTTTATTGCCTTATCAACATGTTCTTTTTTTAAGCCACCATTACCAACCCATGTTGGTTGAATCCAATTGTTTTCATATCCATAATCAGACCAGTCAAAATCTTCATCATCAAGAATTACAAAATTATCAACATTGTGTTCACTAATCCATTTTTGAATTTCAGCAGCTCTACCTGTCCCAAACTTGATTTTTAAATGATGTGTATTGTCAAAACTGATTTTATTTCGTTCGGCTATGTCTTCAAATTCTGTGCTTAAATGTGGAGTATTACCAACAACACATATTCCGTTGTTCTTTAAAATTTCTCTTAATATATAATAAATTTTAGGAGTATGACTTTCAGAACCACGCCACGAAGAACTAATTACTACTTTTGCATTTGATTTATCACATATTTCTTTAAGTAGTTTTACTTTTTCAACATCTATGTTTGCAGTTTTATGATTTTCATAATTACTATATGTAAGTTCTCCATCTACATCTAAAAATATAACATTCATTTTTTTGCCAAGTTTATTTACCGAAAAACAAATCCTTTTAATTTTTCACATGAAGACTTCTTAATCCAAATATTATCTTTATAAGTTGATCCGCTATAATATCCTTCTGCAAATAAACATACATTTACTAATTCCATTTTTTGTTCTCCTTTACTTATATTTTCCGTTGTGTTTCAAAACATTTTCCAATCTTTTCATTTTAACATTCATAGCCTTGTGTAGATGTTCATCAGTAATGCTAAAAATTTCTTGTACATAATAGATTCCAAGTTGTACATCTGCCAACTCTTCAAGTAAATTAATATTGTCTCCTTTATCTCTTAATTCTTTGGCGATTGCTTGTGATAATTCTGCCAATTCTTCCATGACAATTATTAAATTTCTATGCCCTCTAGGATTTCCATCTGACAAATTTGAATCAATACTTTCTATTAGCACATTTGTTATCCAATTTTTATTCATATTGGATGATTCAACTCCTAGTCCTTCAATAAAATTTTCTCTATTCATAATTAACCTTTCTTTTTTCAAAAAAAATATGTGGATAGGGATTTCCACCCTACATGATTCTGCTCACACTACTTACTTTCCTATACCAGATTCGTTGTAAAAACAACTACTACAGAATCCCTCCCTGTGTGTCTACATATTCCACCACCACATATTTTGACAGACGAGAAATCCGTCTTTCCTTGGCTTTTTGAGTCTCTGAAACGCCCTATTTATGGGCATTCCAGAAATCCTCTATTGTATTATTCTCTTAAAATACTAACTTTGGATGAGCTGTATCATATAAACACTGCTGTAAGTGAGTCTGTTTCTTACTTACGCCCTCTTTGCTGATAGCCATTCTCAAAGCACCAGTTTGAGCAACCAAATCGCATTTTTTCTTTGCTCTTGTAATTCCTGTATATAATAATTCTCTTGTTAAAAGGGAATATGATGAAAAATCAATGCCGAAAATAACATGATCGAACTGAGAACCTTGAGACTTGTGAACTGTGATTGCATAACCAAGTTCAATACTATTAACTTGTGTTCCTTCTACATATACCTCTCCAATACCCATAAATGAAATAAGCACTGCTTTATCTTCTGGAAATACCTTTTTAATAATACCAAGATTACCATTAAAGATAGGTGGATTGGTTTTGTATGTATTCTGTGTATTGATAACTTTGTCTCCTTCTCGAAGAATTGTTACTTTACCCTGTGATACAACCTCAATCTGTTCTTTATTGTCGTCTTCTGGATTATATAAATCCTGAATCGTATTATTGAGGTTATAAGTGCAAGCATCACCTTGTTTCTTAACAGGAACAAGTATCTGAGTTTCCATAACATTGAAGTTCTCTGTGTTCATTGCTTCTGAAAATCTCTGCATTATTTTATAGAAAGTATTACTCTTATCTGAATAACAATCTAATGATAAATCCTGCAATTCTCCTCTTGTCTCTGTACCAACCCAGTCTTTTTCTACAATCTGTATTCCTTTACGAATACGTCTTGCTTCTGTAACAATGGCTGATGCTGCTGCTTGTCTATGTACTTGACTAAGATATACCGTAGGAATCTCAGGAGAATTGATCATATCAAACGCAATGTTGCCACACCCAATTGACTCTAACTGTCCCATATCTCCAAGACAGATAAGCTTTGCACCTGAAGGAATTGCCCTTAAAAGATAATAGAAAAGATAAGCATCAACCATTGAAATCTCATCTACGATTACAATGTCAACATCCAACGGGTTTTCATCATGATATGTAAAACCATTCTTCCCCCCATCATCAGTACAAGGATATTTAAGCAATCTATGAATTGTATATCCTTCTTCTCCTGTGATTTCAGCCATTCGAGAACTTGCACGACCAGATAAAGCACATTGTACATATACATAATCTTTCAGTGCTTCAAGGAAAGCAGACACGGATGAACTCTTACCTGTTCCAGCTTCACCATGAATAACAACTACATTGTTTTCAAGTGCTTCTTTTACACCCATTCGCTGTTCTTCCGTAAACTGCCAACCATTCTTATGCTCGACATGCTTGATTGTATCTTCCCAATCGCCATATGTAATCTCTGATTTTGCATCTCTTAATCGGATTAATTCTTTGGCAATTTTATCTTCAATATTGTAGAATTTTCTAAGACCAATCTGTGTCTTATCTTCATTCCACCATAGCTCATCACCCATATCATGAATTGCTTCTGTAATATTCATATCGGGAACATCTTCGCCAAGTTCATCAATAATTGCCCCCATTAACTCATCAGGTGTAATCCATGAACAACCATTCTGACCAGAATCTTCAAGATATTTATAGATAAAAGCACTAATACGTTGAGAACAAAATTCTTCCATTCCACTATCAAGTGCTATTTTATCTGCTGTTTTCCAACCGATACCTTTTACTTCATTACATAAGATATATGGATTGTTTTTAACCTTTTCAACAACTAAATCAGGTGAGTTATATCGTTCCATCAATCTATTCACCATATTGTTTGTCAAATTGTATTGCTCCAACTCTGAGAAGATTTTTGCTAAATGGATATTCCGATTAAATCTTTCAATCCATCGTGCAGCCGTGTCTAATCCACAACCTCTGACCTTTACTAAATCTTCTGCTTTGTTATTCTTCAAAGAATCAAACGGATCATCCAATGCATCATACATATTTTCTATCTGAAGTAGGGTGAACAAAGTGGACAAGAATTTCTTCTGTCCAACTTTGTCATTCTCATTAAAGGTAATGGCACTATAGATTGATATGATATTGTATTGTCCTCCCCATTTGGGATCTTCTACATAATCTGCCACTAATACATATGGATTACCTTCAACCAACTGTGGCATTGTACCTTTGATTATGATTTGATTGAATTTGTCGGTCTTAGGTTTACCCTCTTTGACCTTATCTACTGAGACAACAGCAATTCCAAATTCATTTTTATAAAATCGTATTGTCTCTACACTACATATAATTTTTATTCTATTTTCTGATGCCATTAGTCCTCACTTTCCTTTTAATCAACTTTTGTTCTTTCAGATTGAAGTAGCAATGTGCCATCTGAATGTATCTCTTGAACTTTGTTTACTGTGTGCTGATAAATTGTGTCTTTATAAATCATTGGTCTGAAACTATCATCTCTTCTGATTCCTGCCACAACAATCTTTGAACCTCTACTTAGCCAACTTCTTTCAAGTACAGTCTTCTTATCGCTATTCGGATCAAGCTTTGCTGAAATTTGTTTATTATAAAATGCATAATGACCTTTATTAAACTTCACATGTACTGCACCATACTTCGTAAGAAGTGTAACCATACAATGCAAATTATCAGCATTGATAACTGTTCCTGCTATTCTTGATATCTTAAATTTAGGCATTTTCTTTGGTGAACCATCAATATAACGAGTATAATAATCGTAAGGTTCTGGTTCTTCTGGTAAATCGAAGAAATTAACTATGCCATACAATTCTTCATTAATATTCTCCAACTCATGTTCACCATCATAGAAACTTAATGCTTGCATAGACCAAGAAGGTAATGTACCATCAGCATATTGATTCCAAACAGTTTTAAATAAAGCTTCATTATAGAGATCTAATGTATCAGTATTGTCAAACCAATCCTTTAATGGCTGAATGTATTTATCAACCTCTTTAGTAAACAATTTTTCTGATACAATATAATATTCTCCTTTTATCTTAATTACTGAGTCTTCTGTGAAATGTTCCTTGAAGAAAGGCTGAGAATTGTTGTCGAGAATATAATAACCATCATGATATCCTCTTTTTGGTACTTTCTTTCCTTCATCTATATGCTTTTCATACAACCCTTCATCATCTAAAACATATTTTTTGAAATTAACCATACGTTTTGCTAAATCTAATGATTCAGGAATAATACCCAATTCTGTCATTTTTGCGAACTGTTGCATTGTAATCTTGTCACTTGGAGTAAAAGCATAGTTCTTTAAATACCAACGCATTGTTTCTTTTCTATCCGATGAGTACAATTCTGTAAAGCAACCAGCTTTAATTAATTGAACCATTTTTGACTTGGTAATAAGCTTTGTATCAAGCATTTTATGAGCGAAATCTTCCATAGAATTAAATGGTCTGTTCTGAATAATTGCTTGTACAATATCATCGCCTATACCATTGATACCCTTCAGTCCAAAAATGATACGATTGTTCTCAACATCTGCTTTAAAACCGAAGTCTGCTGAATTGATAAGTGGAAGTTCTACTTTAACATTCTCTTTTTGAACAGCAGCTATTGCTATTGCCATCTTTCCATAATTGGTAGAATCACCTGCATTTTCATCTACTGCGCCAGAATCTACAATTAAATTCGCTGTCTGCCAGTAAATCGGGCTGTATTTATAACACAAATTCAGCTCTTGAAGACCTATAATCGAGTAGGCTAGTGTATGACTTTTATTGAATCCATACCCTCGCTGGGTGCAAATAAGCACATTCCACACATAGTTCGTTAAATTCTTTGATAAATGCTTCTCTTCCGCATTAGCAAAGAATTCTTCTTGTAATTGCAAGAACTCTTTTGGTTTCTTCTTTGCGACCGCTTTTCTTAATCTATCACCCCAAGCTAGTGAGAAACCACCAATCTTCGGATGCATTGTCAAAAGTACCAAATACTCCTGGGCTTCACAGATACCAAATGATACTCCAATAATATCTTTCAGAATATCTTGTTCTTCTTGTGTCAGACCATATTCAGTCATTTCATCATACCAATACTGGATATTTTCTCTAAAACGAGCATATTTCTGTAATGGTGTTTCAGCACCTTTTTCCTGTGCCATAAGTCGCAATACTGAGTTAATGGTTGCTAATTCATCGACAGAAGCAGGTTTTGCTAATGCAACCGCTTGTACGCCACTCTCTTTCTCCATCTGAAAGAATGACATTACTTTGTGATTCCACAGCATTTCCCACATATCTTTAGCATTACGTTCCAAAGTATATACGCCAATATATTTTTCATAAGTAGCTTTCAATGAACCTTGCCACTCTATTACATTATTCTCCAAAAGCAGTTCCAACTCTGCTTGCATTTTATCCAAAGCATCAATACAAAGCAGATCGACCTTAATAAGAGAACAATCTTCACACATATGCAAATCAAACTGAGTAATAACATCACCTGAATTTGTTTTCATAAGTGCTGTTGTATCTGTAAATGGTCTATCAACTAAGATAATTCCACCTGCATGTGAACCTACACCATTGACAAGTCCTTCTATCTTCTGTGCAGCTTCCCATAATTCAGGATATTTATTCATTTCTGTAACAAATTCTTGTACAGGTGGGTTATCATCATCACCATAATACATTTGTGATAAAGTTCTTAATTGACCTCTATCAGCTACAATCAATGAACTAATATACTGAGCTATATCATTATCAATCTTCAAACCACGAGCTGCTGTTAAGATAGCACTTCTACTCTTTTCAGTTGATAGTGTCATAACCTTACTAACTCTATCTTCTCCATATGTATCTTTCATAGCCTGAATAACTGCTTCACGCTTTGAACCGCATATATCAATATCAATATCCAAAACAGAAGCACGTTCTGGATTCAAGAATCTCCAAGGATACGTCTTTGTTTTTTCTCTTAATGGATTAATCTGTGTGATACCAAGAATATTTAATAGACAGAAACCTACACCAGAACCTCGACCAGCCCCTACTAATGTACCTGCACTCCAAGCAATCTGTACATCAATAGCAATCTGAAGAAGATATTTAGACCAACGAACCTTCATTTTTTCAGATGAGTCCTTTATATAATGAAGACATTCGTTTATTTTTTCATAAGCTTCGTCTATTTGGTAATAAGGATCTGTGTCAATATAAGCAACAATATCTCTTACTAAATGCCTATCACAATCGTATTCAGAATGATAAAACTCACTTAATAAAGGGATTTGATTCTTAAACTTTTCATACAACTCTTTGTTTGGTTCAGAAGTATTTAGTGGAATGTACGGAATATCGAGGTCTTTTGTGAGTTTGTAATATTCTGCTTTTTCATATATAAGCATTGTATTGTCTAATCCTTTTTGGACTACATCGTGACCATAGTATTCGTCCATATATTCATGAATTTCTTCTTCACTCATGATATAAGTGGTAGAATAAAAATCATCTACTTCTCTATCGCCCTCTTGAGACTCCAAAAAGATTTTATGTATCTGTCTATCTTCTTTTTTAAGATAGTGTGCATCTGTTGTAATAATATATGGTGTTCCTGTTTCTTCTGATAATTGAATTAATTTATGATTGACATAGATTTGCTCCATCATATGAGAAGGTTGCAACTCTAAAAAGAAGTATCCTTCACCAAATATCTCATTCATATATGCAATCCAATCTTTACAAGATTGCCATATTTTTTCATATTCTCTTGGATTTGCTCTTTCTAAATCCTGAAATTGTAAAAGTCTGTGTGGTAAAGCTCCCCCAAGACAAGCCGAGCTTCCGATAATATCTCCTTTATAGTTTTCCATCATTTCTTCAAGATCACTATAATAAGTAGGAACTCGCATCATGACATGCATAAAAGAGTTCTTAGTCCAAGCTTTTGTGCTTAATTCTCTAATGCCTTGATGCCCATGAGCATTTAATGCTACTAAAATAAAATGAGGATATCTATTATTAAATTTATTCTCGGCAGTTACATCTTCTGTACACAAATATATTTCATTACCAAGAACAACTTTAAAATTCTCCCATCCTTCTAAATCCTTGTGACTATCATAGTATTTAAGTGCATCTAATGAGGAAGTGATAGACTCATGTTCCGTAAAGCAAATACCAGCATGACCTAATGAGTGAGCATACTCAATCATTTCAGGCACTTTATTTATAGAATCTCGAAGTCTTAAATTACTTCCTTCTGCACTATGGTTATGTACTCCAAAAAAACTCACTCAAATCCTCCTCTTATAACTGTTTTAATAAACTTCTGACTGGTTCTCTTCCATAATTCTCTTTCAACCAATCAATGTATCCTTTATCCTTTTGTGCTACTTCCACAAGACGTTCATCCTTATACTTGCCAAAATTTAACACATAAGTATCTAAAGGTGGTAACTCAGGTTTCTTCCACTCATCAAACTCCATGTCTAACGGCTTTCGTGAAGCAAGATAATCAGCCAAATGAACAATCTCCTGATATTTATTTGATGGTTTTGGAAGCACAATTCCAGCATCTTTTGGTTTGTTTGAGGTATTAAACTGCCCCATATGAGATTCAATCGCATTAGCAATCAGCTCAATTTCTTTATCTGAAATAATTGCATCTTCTTTGTGTTTTCTAACTGCTTCTGCCATTAACAACGGATGATCAAATACTGTAAACACTTCCTTTACATCATCACTTGCACCTGATTTTCTGCCATCATGTACTAAACCAGCACATCTTAATAAATCTCTTTCTCTGTCAGTGAATTTGTTCTGATACTGCTCAAGACTGAAAAACCAATTAAGGAATCGTACAACTGCAATACTGTGTCTCATCAATCCACCATCGCCTAATGCATATGCAGGATGGTACTTGCCTGTAGACGAGGCAGGTACTTCCCACCAATACAAAGGAAGTTCTGATACCAAGAGTTTACAGAAATCTTTAATATCTTCATTTTCAAACGAGTCATAAATAGGCTCAATCATTTTTAGTTTTTCTTCTGTCATTAAAATACCAACTTTCTTTTCTTCTCTGTATTATTATTCTCCAAAGCATTCCACTTTTTATTAACTTCAAATGTCTTTTGAGTTGGTGTCCACTTTGAATAATATTCACATTCATTTTTATAAATAATTGCTTCTGGATTTGTTGTGCAGAACGTGCACCAATGACATAATGGCGTGGGCTTCGGAATAAACAGATTTTTATTCTCACTTGCTTCAATATCACCAAACACTTTATCAAGTGCTTTGATTAAACGTTTTTCCCATCCTTTTGTAAGAGCATATTGTTCATCATCTATAAGGATGAATCTATACTGCGATTCAATAGGTAATTCACCAAACTCGTTTAAAATTGCCAAGGCATAAATTCCAAACTGTAATGAGGTTGCTAATTTACTCTGATCGTATATTTTCTTGGAAGTCTTATAATCAACCGTTCTATACTGACCATCTTTTACATCAATTCGGTCAATAAAACCTTTTAAAATAACTTTGTTATCCCATACAAATTCAAAAGGTTTTTCAAAATATGTAGGCTGCCAAGTAGTATCTTCCATTTCTTCGTGTAACACTTTATCAAATAGTTTTATTTTTTCTTCATATGAAGCACCACTCGCATTATCAGCTTCGTGCCATACTTCAAAATATTTTCTTCTTAGCTGTGCTACACCTAATAATTCTTCTTTTGTTTTTTCGTCTGTTTCGGTCACTCCATTCTGTAGAATATTATTTAACTTGTCATAATCTACTGCTTGACCAGAAGCAATCATCCTGCCCTTCTGTTCCAAAACATAATGACACAGACTACCCAACTCAAGTGCAATTGAAGTATCCTGTGAATACTTCTTATCCATATATTTAAACTTATACTGAAGAGGACAATTTTTAAAAACCTCAATTTTACTATATGAAAATGTAGGTAAACCTTTGTCCTTATCAGTTACAGGTCTTACTCTATCTTTTAATTCTTGCAATTACTTCTCCTTCTTTGATTCTTTCAACACTCTATTAACTTCATCCATTGTGATAACAATCTTCTCGTCTAATAATTCCAACAATGTTTCTTTTCCCATATCTGTAGGACTGGCTTTATAAGGCAATCTATTCTCACTGTCTAACAACAAACAAACTTTGCAATATGGCACTAATCCTGCTACTTTTTTTACAAGTTTGTTATAATAAATCTCTGCTTCAAAAGAATGCGCATCATGGTATTCTCTATCAAAAGCCACAATCACCTCTTCACATTTGAGATATTGCAATAATAATTTTTGCTGAGTGATAGTAATATTACTTCCGCAAGTTGCTACTGCAAATGAATCTTCTCCAAAGTATGAATAATTTTGCATACATCCTTTTTCTGACTCAAGCAGCATTGCTTTTCGTATTGATTTAATTTTGTTTTGGGTAACATTGATTCCGTATAGATTTGAACCTAATTGATGACTAAGAAACTTCCCACTTATTTGAAGCGGAACATACTTTCCTACTCTTTCAATATCAGATTCATCAAGATAACGACCTCTAATTCCAATCAACCGATTGTCTTTGTCCCGATGTGGAATTACGATTTGATTGGTCAATCCATAATAACCAATCTCATACCTGCTCAAAGCTTCACGAGAAATGTTGTCATTTAACCAATCTTCATGAGGTGCATAGTAGAATGTGTCTAAGATATTTTCACTAATTTCAGACAATGTAGGTACTTCACGTCTATTCTTTTTTACTGACTTCAAACGATTAATCCATTCAAAATCATTAATACGATTCTTTTCTTTCTCAATCTCATCAGCACTTGTAATAGCTAACTTTCCTGTAAGTTGCCCAATAAAATGTAACGCTTTATACCATGTAACTGTCTTTCCTTTAACTCTATTGGCTCTAATTACTAATTCAACAACGTTAAAACTATCTGAACATTTAGAGTAACAATGAAAAGTTCTTCCTTTGTACCCTTTATCCTCGTTTGGTTCGTGATAATAATATAATTTCCACGAATCTGATCCGTGACATACCGACTGGAATATTAAATCGCCATTACTATCTGTTTTTGGATAACTAGAGCCAAAATAAGTAACAATTTTTATTATATCTTCCTTAGTAAGTGAGTTAAGAATTGCATCCTTGTCTAAATACATACCCTCACCTCACTTACCAATTTCCCCAACTCTTCTTATCAGTTGGTTCTTCTTCCTGTTCTTCATCAATCGGATTATCAGGTACTTGAGATAGCAATACAGAATGCTCCTTAATCTTCTCTTCTACCTGCTCAATCTTTGTAAAATCCATATCAATTAACTCAAAATCATAATTCGTTACAAACAAACACTGTTCTGTCATAGTACCCAAATCAATTTTTGTCCAAATAATGATTCGTGTTAACCTTCCTCGTCTGACTTTATATACCCAATGACACATATTAGGCACAGGCATATTAACCATTTTATGTAACACTGATTCGATTTTCTTTTTCTCTGCTTTGGTGGGAGCCATTGAAATAACACCCATATCCAATTTATTCGCTAATGCTTTTGAACCAGCTAACAAATTCTGATCCTTGTACTGTGCATTTTGTGCTTCACCATTTAACTGAGAAGCAGTATAAATAAACACATCTAACTGTTGAGCGATCGTCTTTAATTCGGTTGCAAATACCAATAATAACTGATGCTCTTTCAATCCCATTCCAGATTTACTATTTACTTCTGCCATTAAACGTAATGAGGTATGAATATAGTCAAAGAAAAAATACCTAACAGAAAATTCTCGGTTGTATTTTTTTATCTGGTTTTTAATATCTTCAATGGAAAAATCAGGAATATGTACGATATATAATGGACTAGATTCGATATAAGAAATGGCTTGTTGAACTCTTTCTAATTCTCCTTGTTCATATGTACCATATAGAATATGTTCCTCATTTACTTTACTAACGGCTGCAATTAATAATGTCTGTATTTCATCTACTGGCATCTCAGTTGAGAAAATAGTAGTCGGCTCACAATTTCCTGTATACACATACTGCTTTGATACAACATCATAAAAATACGGAACAGCAATTTTGCAAGCATCGCCAGCAGCCATACGAGTTTTACCACCACCTTGAGGACACGATCTCATAAATAAACATCCTAATCTCGCACCTCTTGATACAGTATTCAATCCCTCGTTATTCAAAGCTAAACCAACATCAGGAACTTCCATCAATTCATTCACCAAATCTGTCATGCCATCACCAGCCTGGACATCTGTACTTAGTGTATTGGTACAATATTTCATATTGGGATTAATAACAAATGTTGCTTCAACCATTTCAATAATGTCTTGCTCAGTATAATTGTCAAACTTAATTTGTTCAGCTTCCATTTTTGAGGTATCTGCAATGGTACTGTCAAAAATAAATCTTGTATCAAGACCTTTTTGCTCATAATATCTAAGCAATGCGTATTTTCTTAATCTGTGATAATAATAATCATAGTTCTCAATGGTAGCCATATCTCTTGCATTTGAAAGATATTCTATACCTTGATTCTCCTGAAAAATTGAATACTGCTCTTTGTAATTGCTTAGATATGAATCTATACTAAATTCATCAATTGTGGTGCAACCTTGCATATGTAGATTGTAAATTGCAACAAATAGCAATTCATAGAAGTTCTCTGTATTAAAATCAGTTCTATCTAATGGTCTATCAATATCATCTATTAAGGAAGAATCTTGTATTAAACAACCAATCGTATTCAAATATGCTCTTTTGTCTACAAGTCCTTCATGTGCCATTATTTCACCCCTTTCCCAATTGACTGAATATCAATCTGTTTTATTTTTCTCCTTTTAGGTTGAACAATAATGGTCTTTTCTTTGTACATATTTGAAATATCCATACTTTCATTATGTTCTTCCAATTTATCAACCGACTCATAATACTGCATTGCTTCTGTGTGATAATATGGAACAATACCAATTACATCACCAGTTAAATCCTTTTCAATGATTTCATGCAGATAAACCAGAGTCTTATACATGCTTTCATATGTAAAACCATAACGCTTGATATAATCTTCTGTTAAGGCATATACTTTTGTACTTAATTCTTCTCCTTCGATGAGACTTCTTAAATACTTATAATACTGTTGCTTTTTTGCATATTCCTCTTCGGATAATGCTTCTTTTAATTCGGCTTGAGGTCTAGCCTTTCTACCGACTTTTTTCTTTGTAGCAACCTTATCTATCTGTTCAGTTTTGTCTTTCTGCAATGTCTTGATTGCAATATTAAAACATTTTTTATGAGCATAGCGTCCCTTGTAGGGAACGCCATCCTCGTCTACAATTGGCTCATTGCATATTACGCATTTTCTTCGAGCTGCCATGTATCAACCTCTTATAAGTTATTCTCCTCAATGAAACTCTCAATATCATAAATGATTGCTTCAATAAGCTGTTCCTGACCTTTCTTCAGATCACTAGCCTTCTTGCCTTCGCCTAACTGATTTGCAACGATTGTCTGTAAATCCTCAAGATATCCATTATCAGCAAGCTTCTCTCCAAGTTTCTGTAGCTCGTCCATGAGGTCATCATATGATTTAACATCAACTGTTCTCTGTGCTTTCTGCTCCTCGTATGTAACTGCTGTGATTCCCTCTTCTCTCTCCTGAATCTCAATAGCCTTAATAATTACATCTTCAAGAGCTTCAGCAGTGAACTCCTCAATATAAGTAGTAGGAAGATAATCGAAACGAGAACGAGCAAAGAACTCATCTGTCTGTGCTAAGAAACCAGAAGACTTAACAACCTTACCGTCTTTATCAACACCGTTAGAACGAACATAAACACATAAGTCTGTATTATTGATGATAGGTGCTAACGCTCTCTTATCAGCCTTTGGTGAAATATATCCATCCTTCTCCTGTGCGTGTGCAATAAAGTAACAACAATATCCAGCACCAAGTAACTTGTTAATCTGCTTCCAGAACTCAGTCTCATACTCTTTCCAAAGTCCATATCCACCATTTCCTTCTCCGATTGAAGGAGCTTTATACTTCTGGCAAATAAATTCCTGACAATAATTTGCAGCCGCTTCAATCTCATCAAAGATAATTGTTGAATACATCTCTCTTGCTTTTTCTACTGTCGCTGGATCTGTAAGCTGCTTGTTAATCTTAATGAAGTCAGACCACTTTGTAATAGGACAATATGGAACACCAGGAATGGCATTAAGACCTGCCTCGAATGGAAGATAGAATGGCTTCTTCATACGAGTTGCCTGTTTAGTCTTTCCTAAGTTATTTCCACCATAGACAAGAATAACCTTGCCCTCTAAACCTTTTGCTACTGTGCTGACCTGTGGATTAAAAATATCTAATTCGTTCATGTAATTCTCCTTTATTTTTAAAAATATTTTCTTAATAAAAATGGTACATGTTTCAAACTATTTCATTCGTACCTACAACAAAGTTAGATTAGAAACCTAAACTTCTACCGTGTGCTGCACCACTTGGCTTTGCAGTAGATGCCTTTGCACCACTCTGAGCTTTAGCTTTTTCTTCCTCAAGACGATTTGCTCTCTCCTGAATTGCAGCCTGAATTGTTTCAGCAACATATGGAACTTCTGGTGTGATACCCTCTTCATAAGGCTCAGAAGCACCAGTAATAATAAGATCGCTCTTGTAATCTACTTTTACCTTTCTTCTTGGCTTACCAATCTTAACTGGAATCTCTGTAACAGTCTCAATTCTGTTATTAATAATGTCTCCATAGAACTCTACTGTCTGTCCTACTTCAAAACCAGAATCAACTGCCTGTGCTACTTCACCCTCTGCTACAAGATCAATTGGCTCAATTCCGTTATATGTAGGCATCCAACCACTCACCGCAAGTCTTCCTGTTTCTACTCCCTCGTTATCAAGTTCAGGACTAATATCCGAAATAAATACCTCTACTGCGAACTCTGCATGTGGCTCAAACTCTTCATCAGCCTTTAATCTATTGAAGAAATTGCTCTTGTAAGATACAATCTTCTCACCGTTCTTGCCTGTAAATGGGCTAATATCACCAGTGACTCTAACCTTTGTAGCCTCTTCCTCGCCAACTTCTGCAATAGACTTGTACTCATTCATTACTGTCTGAATACCTGCATAAGTCTTATTGTCAGTACCAGCCTTAGTCTTCTCATTTACATTGACGTTGTACTTAACGAAATTCACATCAGAAGTCTTGACTGTAATATGACCTGTTACCTTATTCTTTCCATCCTCTGTTACAATCTTCAGATCCTTCTCACTAACTACACCTACTGCTGTTGCTTTTGCATTTGCCTGTCTTAAATTTGTTTCCTTTGTTGTTGTCTCTGCCATTTAAAAATGTCCTCCTTAAAATTAAATAATTTATGTAAATATTGTTAATAAAACAATCTATATAAACGCCCAACAGGACGGAACATGGAAGTAAATCTATGTGAAAATTTATCCATAAACAGTGATTTTTGAGTGCAAAAACTCAAGGGTATGCTGCTAACCACCCATTCATATATTCTCTGTTCAGTTATTTGTTTTTGGAATTTTTGACTTGATTAAGTCGGATTAACTATTCGATATGCCAATCTTTTATCTGTAAAGATTTCTTCTCCATTATCTTTTAATTTTGTGATATTACAAGACAAATGCATTTCATCATATTTCAGATTTGAAATTCTACAATTAGATTGGATGCTGTTACCTTTCATAACTTTTGATTTGAAGAAAACTGCTTTACCATCATAATTCTTATGTGCTTTACAATATTCGTCCCAACTGTCTGCCTCAACCACTCTTGATTGATGATCTCTGATGATATTATTTTCATCAATGATTAGATTTGTTTCAATTACTTCTATGTATCTCACCTCACTTATATATTCTCCAAACTATCTATAAACTGTTGCATCCACAAACTCTTTTCAGCAGTTCGTTTCAAATCTTCCTGCCATCGTCTGTATGCTCTTTCAACATCTTTTTCACAAGACTCGTTGATGTCATTCATATAAGCATAAACTGCTTTGTCACTAATATCTAATTCCTTGTTCAAATCATCTTCCAAGTATTTATAGTAAGATGTGTTCATAGATATATCTATTTGCTCTAATGCAAACTTTTTCAATCCTTCATGTTCATCTGTTGGTGGATTCCACTTTACAACTTCGTCTCTAACCTTCTTATATTTTTCGTCCTCTGTTTTATAATTCTCCAAACATTTCTTAGTAGAAGCGATTCTATCATTGTAACTTTTAATCATTTCCTGTTTTGCTTTATCAAAAGTCATCAGTCTGTACTTATTACAAACCTCGACAGCTTTATCATATTCTTTCTTGTAATAAGAATTTGGTTCAAAATGTGTTGGAGTTGGTACTGATAACGATTCATCTCTCATGTCTATAGCAATACCAAAATTCCTCGTACAGAGTTTTAAGAAATCTTTTCCTGTTGTAATATCTCCATTTTCTATATATGCTGTATAACCTGTTGGCATTTTTTCACCTCCTAATAACCAATGAAACAGTGAATTACTGTGACTGCTTCACTTACTTATTCTCTGTTTTACTCTTATTATCCAACTCTTTTAATGTCTCCGTTATTTTCAAAACTTCTTCGTTAATACATTCATTCAATTCCTTTTGATATTGCTCAATACTTTTCTTATATTTTCTCAATATCATTGAAATCACTAGATTCACCTCATCTTCTGATAATATATTCTCCGTATTTGAGCATTTTGAATGAATAAATAATTTTGCCGATGAATCAGTATCATTGTTATAAGATTTAATGTTATTAATAATTATTTTTGCATTACTGCTTATTGAATCAATACTGCCAATAAAATAACGGCAAGCGTTATATGTTTGATTATCCATATCCACCTCTTACTTATTCTCTATTCGATTTTCATTTTTATTGGAAATTGTTTGGTTGATTAACCAATAAGATAAAGCATTCCGATTATATAATGTAATGTCTGGTCTGTAGTATATGTAATCTTATCCCATCTTGCTTTCAACGGATCAATAATCAGATGTGAAATAAAAATTACTGCCAACTGCCATGTCCAACCAAATACTACTAGAAATGGAACACAATATAATGCACAATGCACAAATAAATGATACCAATTTTTTCCTTTTGTCTGTGCAATAAAATCACATTGCAACACATAATCACCAATTAAATGACACAACACAATCAATACAATTGTGTGTAAATTTAAATTCACCATACTCACATTTCTCACCTCCAACTATATATTCTCTGTTCTATGGTTCAATTCTGATGATTTCTTTTCCAACCTTTTCAGCATACTTAACACAATTTGCTGTTCCACCCTTTGAACCATCCCAAACTGCAATAACTTTATCAGCTAAATCAACCATATATTCATTTCTTTTCTGCATTAACCAAGGCTTATACTCCTCATCAGATACCAACTTCACTGTATCTGCTTTGGAAAGAATATCATTATATTGGTCAACGCTCTCCTTAATCCATTTACAAGAATGATTTTTACAAGGGATTGCACAATGCAGCTCAATATCATATCCTTCGTTTTTTAATTCTAATACTGCCAATGCAAACACTGTATCAACTCCAAGAGCCATTCCTGTAATTGCTTCCTCACAATTATTCTCTTTTAAAATTGATTTGAACTGTTCTTTTAATCTCTGCCAACGTGGATCAGATAGATTATATCCATATAATTTATTTGGTCTATGACCTGTTACACATATTTTCAATTTTTCACCTCTTCAGGTTCTTCCAAGACTGCGATACTTAAAGTTCCTGTATCACAATTTCTACCCATTCTTGTCTTAAATCCAAGTTTATTCAATTCTTTGTCTAATTCGTATAGATTATTTTCATCTGTACTGTAAATCTTACTACCTTTACAAATTTCGATAGCTCTTACATAATTTTTATCTCGCCGAGCCGAACTAATATATAACCATTGGTCTGTATCTACTTTAGATATTTTATTTCGTGGAACTACTGTGAATGGTTTAAGAGTTTCTTCGATTTCATCTTTATGTTCTATATAATTATCTACTGGATCTCGTATCAAATTAAGACACGCCCTACGATCTCTTGTATATTCCATAATAATATTCTCCAATTTACACTAAGAAATGTCAGTTTCCTTCGGCTCTATTTCTTCACTGTTACATTGAAAACTGACCTTAAAATACAGATAATCAACCAAATACCAGTCGCAATAGACCATTTAAATGTCAAGCCAAAGCACATTGTAATAAGCTTGATTATTCCACATGTAACAATCCAACTAAGCCCATAGCATAATGCCAAAATTGTAATGACAATAACTGCTGTTACTCCACCTTTTGTTAATTTTTCCTTCAAATTACTCATATGTATATTCTCCTTTATATTTACTCTTCACCAACAAAAACTAATCTATCAATATATTCTCTACCTTCGCTCTTGAAAATAGGAATATCTGTATCAATAA